>OHPJ01000409.1_pt1 | contig 20696 bp, 28 predicted proteins | sample 1577701 | NCBI WGS metagenome assembly OHPJ01 (sample SAMEA3879517, study PRJEB24766) | human gut metagenome | biome: human-associated habitat; feature: feces | place: USA | collected 1985/1987 | reverse complement strand
CATGGTGCTTTACGGCGCCGCTGGTACTGGTAAGTCCACGGTGCTCAACATCATTCAGCAGCTCTTTGATGGTTATTACTCTGTATTCGATGCTAAGGCTCTCGGTTCTTCAAGCAATGCATTTGCGCTGGAGGCGTTCAAGACGAATCCGTTGGTTGCCATTCAACATGATGGTGACCTATCCCGTATTGAGGATAACACGAGACTTAACAGCCTTGTTTCGCATGAGCTGATGACGGTCAACGAGAAGTTCAAATCAACTTACGCCAACCGTTTTAAGGCTTTCCTCTTTATGGGCACAAACAAACCGGTTCGTATTACGGACGCTAAATCCGGTCTGATTCGACGTTTGATTGATGTTTCCCCAACAGGAGATAAGGTCGAGCCGAACGAGTACAAGACCATCATGAAGCACATCCCGTTTGAACTTGGCCCGATTGCTTACCACTGTCAAGAGGTCTATCTGGAAGATCCCGCTTACTACGACGGTTATATTCCGATTGCTATGTTGGGGGCCTCCAATGACTTCTACAACTACATCGTTGATTCCTACCCTGTCTTCAAGCGTGAAGACGGAACGTCCCTCAAGGCTGCTTGGGAGATGTATAAGACCTATAATGAGGAAGCAAAGGTCTCGTACCCCCTCAGCCAGAGAGCATTCAAGGAAGAGTTGAAGAACTATTTCCATGACTACACAGAGCGCTTCAGTATGGAAGATGGCACTCGTGTTCGGAGCTATTACAGTGGCTTCAGAACTGAAAAATTTGAGGAGCAGACCATCATTGATAAGCCGGAGCCCACAACTCGGCTGATTCAGTTTGATGGAATAGTATCCGCATTTGACAAAGATTGTGCGGACTGTCCTGCTCAATATGCCACATCTAAAGAAACGCCCTCGCAGAAATGGGAAAAAGTCACGAAGACTCTTTCGCAGTTGGATACCTCTAAGCTCCACTATGTCAAGGTGCCTGAGAACCATATCGTCATCGACTTTGATATTCCTGACGAGAATGGCAATAAGTGCTTTGACCTGAACCTGGCAGAGGCGAGTAAATGGCCTCCGACCTATGCCGAGGTCAGCAAGGGTGGTCATGGTATCCATCTACATTATATTTACACCGGCGATCCGGCAAGGCTGAGCCGTATCTATGACGACCATATTGAGGTGAAGGTCTTCACTGGAAAAAGCTCGCTGCGCCGGAAACTCACTAAGTTCAACAACCTACCTATTGCAACCATAAGCTCTGGGTTACCATTGAAAGGAGAAAGCAGCATGGTAAACAACAAGGTGGTTCAGAGCGAGAAAGGGCTTAGGGTTCAAATCAAGAGAAATCTCAACAAGGAGATCCACCCTGCAACTAAGCCCAGTATCGACTTTATCCACAAGATTCTGACGGATGCGTATGAAAGCGGCATGGTTTACGATGTTACAGATATGCGCAATGCCGTCCTGGCCTTTGCCGCCAACAGCACCAATCAGGCAGAGTATTGCATCAAGCTCGTTAACAAGATGCCGTTCAAATCTGCCGATGCCGCCCCTGCGGCCAAGAACGAAACCGCTGACCTCGTCTTTTATGATGTCGAGGTGTTTCCGAACCTTTTCCTCGTGAACTGGAAGTTTGCAGGAAGCGCACAACCTGTGGTTCGGATGATCAACCCGACCTCTGAAGACATCGAGGGCCTGATGAAGTTCCGACTCATCGGCTTCAACTGCCGGCGGTATGATAACCACATTCTTTATGCTCGCTTGATGGGCTATACCAATGAGCAGCTTTACAACCTGTCTCAGCGGATCATCGGCAGCGAAAAGAAATCCAAGAGCAACAACTGCTTCTTTGGCGAAGCCTATAATGTCTCTTACACTGATGTTTACGACTTCTGCTCGAAAAAACAGAGCTTGAAGAAGTGGGAGATTGAACTCGGCATCCACCATCAGGAGCTTGGCCTTCCGTGGGACCAGCCTGTTCCGGAGAGCATGTGGCAGAAGGTCGCCGAGTATTGTGACAATGATGTCATTGCTACGGAGGCAGTATTCAATGCCCGTAAGGCTGACTTCATAGCTCGTGAGATCCTGGCCGATGTGGCTGGAATGACCGTCAACGATACCACGAACACTTTGACCGCAAAGATCATCTTCGGTGGAAACAAGAAGCCGCAGGATCAGTTCAATTACCGCGACATGGGCGATGCCAGTCAGATTTGCAGCATGGATAATCTGCCGTTCAAGTTTGGGCCGGAAGAATATGACAACTATACGGCGTTTGACAAGAAAGACCGTCCGATCTTCCCTGGTTACAAGTTCGACAAAGGCAAGTCTACTTATCGCGGCGAAGAAGTTGGCGAGGGTGGCTATGTCTATGCCGAGCCTGGTATGTACGGAAATATCGCTCTGCTGGATATTGCTTCTATGCATCCCTCAAGCATCATCGCAGAAGATCTCTTCGGGCCGGTCTATACGAAGCGGTTTCGTGAGATCCGTGATGCTCGTGTCGCCATCAAGCATAAGGAGTTCGACAAGGCTCGCAAGATGCTGAACGGTGCTCTGGCAAAGTATCTGACGGACGAGAGTGCCGCCGATGCTCTGGCACAGGCGCTAAAAATCGCCATCAACTCCGTTTACGGTCTGACTTCGGCCAGCTTCGAGAATCCGTTCCATGACAACCGTAACAAAGATAATATCGTCGCCAAGCGCGGAGCCCTGTTTATGATCAACCTCAAGCACGAGGTTCAGAAACGGGGCTTTGTTGTTGCTCACATCAAGACGGATTCCATCAAGATTCCAGACGCTACGCCTGAGATCATTCAGTTCGTCATGGACTACGGTAAGATGTACGGTTATATTTTCGAGCACGAAGCGACTTATGATCGCATGTGCCTCGTCAACAACGCCGTTTATATTGCCAAGTACAAGGATGGTAAACACGCCGGTGAGTGGACAGCCACGGGCACTCAGTTCCAGATCCCGTATGTCTTCAAGAAGCTCTTCTCGCATGAGGAGATCACCTTCGAGGATATGTGTGAGACGAAGTCTGTTACAGGGGCGCTCTATCTGGATATGAATGAGAGCCTGCCTGATGTGAGTGCTTTGGAGGATGAGTATGCTAAGTTGTGGAAAAAGATTTCCGATACAACGAAGCTGAATGAGCCAATGGAGGCAGAATGTGCTCGTATCGAGGAACTTACAACTGAAATCGAGAAAGGTCATGACTATGTCTTTATTGGACGAGTCGGACAGTTCTGCCCCATCAAACCCGGCTGTGGCGGCGGTCTTCTGTGTCGCGAGTCCGTTGACAAAAAGACTGGCGAAAAGAAGTACGATGCCGCCGTTGGAACGAAAGGCTATCGCTGGCTTGAGTCTGAAATGGTCAAGGAACTCGGAAAGGAAGACTGCATTGACCGAAGATACTATAATGCTCTCGTTGATGCTGCGGCCACTGATATTTCCAAGTATGGCGATTTCGAGTGGTTCGTTTCCGAAGACCCGTATGTTTCTGACACGCCGCCTTGGTTCAGCCCTGGCGAACCCCACGAAGAAGACAGTACACCGTTTGATGTGAGGTAATTCCATGGAGAAAAGCTTCACCAAAGACGGTGCTCGTTGGTTTACTTGCAGGCGATGTGGATTGAGAAACTGCGAGAACATTTATCGGTGGAAAAAGAAGCCGCAGCCTATGAAAAACATCTGCACCCTCTGCATTGAAAAAGAGGAACTGGCACACCAGGAAGCTCGGGAACGAGTTCATTACAGTCCATTCCAATATCCATTTTAACAGTTGAGAGGAGTCTTAATCATGAGTCGTAAAGCTACTGACAACATCATCATCGAAAACGCCCGCATTATCTTCCGGAACTTTTCCGGTAAGGAGGACAAGTACAACCGCGCCGGTGATCGCAATTTCTGCGTTATCATCGAGGACCACAACGATGCTCAGCGTCTGATCGAAGACGGCTGGAATATCCGCGTGATGCCTCCTCGTGAGGAGGGTGACGAACCTCGCCACTATCTCCAGGTTGCGGTGAGCTTCAAGAACTTCCCGCCCAAGGTCGTCATGGTCACCCGTCGCAAGCAGACGCCTCTCGATGAAGAGTCCATCGGCGCTCTCGACTTTGCCGAGATCAGCAATGTGGATCTCATCATCCGCCCCTATAACTGGATCATCCAGGAGGGCACCAAGAACGAGAAGAGCGGTGTGAAGGCCTACCTCAAGACGATGTATGTTACCATCGAAGAGGATGAGTTCGCTGAGAAGTATGCTGCGAGCGAGTATCCGCAGGAATAAGCATTGCGGGGACGCTGGTTAGGAGGTAGCCGGCGTCCCTTTAACTTTTTGAAAGGAGGACCCCATGCCTTTCTGGAAACCTAAGAAAAAGAAGAAAGCGGTTCATAAGGCGAAACCGGCTAAGTCGCTCCCCAAGTATGAGCCAAAGCCGTTCATTCCGCCTGAGATACCGAAAATTGATATTTCAGCAAATCAGCAGAAAGAGCCACAAAAGCCAGCTCCGAAAAAAGCTTCCTCGTCAAGGGCTGATGACAAGAAGTATTTCATTGAGACATTCAACAAGCTCGTGTCCGAGCGAAATCGACCATGGGACATTTGGAAGGACTTCGTTCTGATGACTGCCTGCGCATTCTCCAATGCTGTTGATAAGACACATTATGATGAGCGAGAAGACCGTTATCTGAAAGCTATCGCCAAGTACCGCAAAGAAGAGCAGGCGTTATTCCCGGAGCTTCTTGCCGAAATGACGGTCGCGTTGGAGAAAAATCCGGACCAGGACTTTCTTGGTGAAGTCTATATGCGGATGAGGCTCGGAAGCGACGAACTTAAGCAAATATTTACTCCATACAATGTTTGCCATCTCATGGCTCTTGCGACGATGGGTAATGTTGCTGAACAGGTCGAAAAAAGCGGCTTTATCACAATTCACGATGATTGCTGCGGAGGCGGTGCGACTTTGATAGCCGCTGCCAATGTGGCACGAAATGACCTTGAAAAGGCCGGCTTGAACTTCCAGAACCATATTCTCTTCTCGGCTCAGGACATTGAGGAGACAGTTGCGCTCATGTGCTACATCCAGTTATCGCTGGGTTTGTCAAGGTCGGCAATTCTCTTACCGATCCAATCAGAAATGGTGACTCTTTGGAGAACTACTGGTTTACACCTATGTACTTCAGTGATGTCTGGCATACTCGTCGAGTCATCAACCAAATGATGAATATTTTACGAGAGGAGCGTGAAAGCGATGACCATTAAAGATTTTGACGCGAAAAAAGTCATCCTTGAAGACCGATACAAAAGCGATGAGTACGAGACGATGACCCTCTACTTTATCGCGCCAAAAGAATGGCTCGACGGTCTCTATCCCGATGCTGTTCACACTGAAATAAGTGTTGAGTATCCGCTGAATTGTCCTGAAGCTTCTGCGGCAACCGTAATGGTATCTCCGACAAGAGATCTCGGAGAGGACGGATATGAGGACTATGACTGGAGTGACCTTGAGCTGCCTCTTTCAGATATTGAAGCGTTAATCGGGATGGCTAAGTCATGAGCATCAGTCTGTACGATCATCAGCGCAGCGCCCTTGAAAAAATGAAGAACGGTTGTATCCTGTGCGGCGGGGTCGGTTCCGGTAAATCCAGAACTGCCCTCGCTTATTACTATCTTCAGCAGGGCGGAAATCTCGACATTCCTGATGCGCCGATGAAAAATCCGCTTGATATTTACATTATCACCACGGCGCGCAAACGGGATACCTGTGAATGGGAGGATGAGTTAGCTCCATTCCTGCTCTCCACTCACGAGGACTGCAATTACTACAAGAACAAAGTCATCATCGACTCGTGGAACAACATTGCCAAGTACAAAGATGTGAAAAACAGCTTCTTTATATTTGACGAGCAACGAGTCGTCGGCTATGGAGCTTGGACGAAGGCATTCCTGAAAATCGCCAAGGAGAACAAGTGGATTTTGCTGTCTGCTACCCCTGGGGATACCTGGCAGGATTACATCCCAGTCTTTATCGCGAATGGGTTCTATCGAAACAAGACCGACTTCATCGACCAACATGTGGTTTATGACTGGAGGTCGAAGTATCCGAAGGTTGACAGGTATCTCAACACCGGACGGCTGATCCGTTTGCGCAATCGTATTCTCGTGACGATGGAGTTCGAGCGACACACGACATCGCATCATCAGGATGTACCTGTTTCCTACAACATTCCGCTCTATAAAGATATTTCTCGAAATCGCTGGAATCCTTGGGAAGATCGACCCATTGAAACGGCTTCGGAACTTTGTATGAACTGGCGCCGTGTGGTAAATTCGGACGAGTCCCGCAGTGTGGCTGTGCTTGAAATCATGGAGGATCACCCTAAAGTCATCATCTTCTACAATTTCGACTACGAGCTTGATATTCTTAAAAATCTTGGCTACCCCGATGGGACTGAAGTCGCTGAATGGAACGGTCACAAGCATCAGGAAATTCCGACCGGAGACAAATGGGTCTATCTCGTGCAGTACACGGCCGGCTGCGAGGGCTGGAACTGCATCACTACTGATACGATTATCTTCTACTCGCAGAACTATTCCTACAAGGTCATGGTTCAGGCTTCCGGACGGATTGACCGTCTGACGACGCCATTCAGTGACCTTTATTACTTCCATCTAAAGAGCTTTTCCGGCATTGATCTGGCGATCAGCAAGGCACTCAAGGAGAAGAAGAACTTCAATGAGGGTCGCTTTGTTGGGTGGTCTACTGCGCCGATGCCGAAAGCTGCATGACATGAAAAGGAGAAATTATGAATAACGCAAAAATTATTGCTGTCGACTTCGATGGCACTTTGGTTGAAAACAAATGGCCTGAGATTGGTGCGCCGATTGAAAAAAACATCGCCAAGGTTAAGGCCGAACAGGAAGCTGGCGCCAAAATCATTCTTTGGACGAACCGCGTCGGCGAACCTTTGGAAAAAGCACTCTCGTTCTGCAAGGAGCAGGGCATCCACCTCGATGCTGTCAATGAGAATCTGCCCGAAATTATCAAAGCATTTGGGACTGACTGCCGGAAGATCTTCGCAAATGAATATTGGGATGATCGCGCAGTCTTGATGTCCGAGAAAGATATCGGAGAATTCTCCGATGGGTTCCACACTTTCAACTCCCTCTATCATCAGCGGCTCATCCTCTTCGCAGCCTTGGTGAACACTTTCCCGACGCTTGCTTGGAAATCCCACAAGTATTCGGATGGCGAGGCTCCCTTTGGAGGAGGCTGGTTCATCGTTGGCGTCGACACGCCAAAAGGGACCTATACCTATCATTACGAGGACAAGGACTGGGGCCTGTTCCACTGTAAAGAGGTGGCCACTGCCCCTGAGTGGGACGGCCATACCGATAAGGATGTCGAGCGGGTACTTTCCCTTTCCGATGATGAGAGTGATTGGGCGGCTCGTGAAGTTGCTCTTGCTTCTCAGAAAGAACGCGAAAGTGTCGAAGATAAAGACGACTGGGATTACGGTGTTGCGTGCTATGAGAGTGCCCTCAGAGCGTATCGGTCTTTGGAACGCGACGGCCACTCCGGTATGAGCATTCAGATCACCAAGAGCATCCTGAACCGCCTCATCGACGGCAAATGCCTCACCCCCATTGAGGACGATCCTGATATTTGGACTAAGGTTGAGTTTGGTGAGAACGATCCTATCCAGCACTTCCAGTGCAAGCGCATGAGCAGCCTGTTTAAGGATGTCGCCGAGGACGGTACGGTCACTTACTCGGATGTCAACCGTGTTCAGCTCATCAACAAAGAAAGCCCTGATATGCCGTTCAGAAACGGCTTCGGTACTCGCCTTATCGACAAGATGTATCCCATCACGCTTCCGTACTTCCCTGCGGACAAGAAGTTCAAGATCATCGTTGAGGAATTTCTGACCGATGAGAAAAATGGCGATTACGATACCGTCGGCTATCTCCAGCTTATTCTTCCCAATGGCGAGGTCGTTGATCTGAATGGATATTTCAAAGATGGTCCGGACGGCATGGTTCGCATCGAGCAGGCTGAGTACGAAGAGAGAAAAGCTAACCGGATCGACAAGAAGTAACCACTGATATTTGAAAGGAGAAAAAATATGATCCCCATTGACACAATAGTCAGCATTAAATCTGGTGACGAGTACGGAGGTAAATACGCCGGAAAACTCGGCATAGTTAAGAAACTTGCAGATAATCGAGTCGGGGTTGAGTTCTCTGACCTTAAAAACCCTGCGAGCGGCTATGGACTCTTCTGGTTCAAGAAAGAAAATGTAAAACCTTCGTTCTTTGATACACCGAAACATAACGATGCAATCATTCCGGCGGCTCTTGCTAAGGCTTTCCTCAACTTCACTTTCGGAGCCCCAAGAGCATCGCTCGGCGTGAAGCAGGTCATTTTCAGTGGTCCTAAAACGATCGTGTTCTGGCTCGACGGAACAAAGACTATCGTTTCTTGCGGCGAGGGTGATGACAATGATCCCTATGCCGGGTTCTGTGCTGCCGTTACGAAGCGAGTCTTTGGCTCCACTTCTCAGGCAAAGAAGGTCTTGGCAAGAACGAGAAAGGAGACTTCCAAATGAGCACCATTTATATCGGCGAACGGCAAAGCGGCAAAACAACTATGCTCATCGAAATGTCTGAAAAGACCGGTGCCACCATCGTTGTGGCTACCTATCCGATGGCCAAGTACATTCAGTTGCTCGCTGCTCAGATGGGTAAGAAAATTCCTGTTCCCATCACGGTGACGAACTATATCCGTCTTCTCGCAAGCGGCGGCCTTGGTAAGAGCGAGAAGTATCTCGTAGACGAGCTTCAGATGATGCTCTCTGCTATGAATGTCGAAGCTGCTACGGTTGACTGCGACTGCATTGAGGTTCTTCGCGGCCAACAGAAAGAAGGTTTGTAATGGCCTGGCTTAAAATGGTTGAGTTCCCAACACGCCTTTGTGAAGTCAAAGGTGAACTCGGATATTTTCATCTTTGGGAGCAGTGGAGTAATGTTGTTGGCGCCAGTCTGCTTTGTGGTAGACACCCTGTTGGGCAGGTCTATGGCATTGTTGAATTCAAAGATGGTGTTCGCCGTGTTGACCCTGTTTCTATCAAGTTCTGCGATGAGGAGAATGCCAATCTCTGTGCGCTTGTAAAGCACAATGAGGCGTTAAGGAAAGGAGAAGCAAATGCTGAAAGTTGAAAATGTCGAAGTTCTTGGCTGGGAGCACGCCATTCGAGGCATGAGGAACCCTAAGAACTCGTGGGCGAAAAGCGATAGTGGCCCAGAATGTCCTTATGAGAAAGAAAAATGTTGCGGAGAATGCCAGCAAAATTTCTGCATTGGTCCCAACGATAAGCAACTCATGATGGCCCTCCGCAACGCTGGTACGGATCATCGTAAGTTCATGCGGATGATCACTGTGTATCTCGATATCACTGCCCCGCTGTACTGGTGGAAGGAGTTCGATACCTACAAGGTGGGGACCGTGGTCAATTCCTGCTCCACGATGCACAAGATCGCAGAGAAAGAATTTACGCTGGAGAATTTCTCATGTGAGCATTTACTTTCCTATTGGGGAGAAGAAAAAGTAAATCCTACAATCATCTATCCTTGTACTCCGATGCAACATCTCAACCAAACTATCGCTTGTCTGAATGTTTGTCGTAAGAAATACCTCGAAACCAAAGACAAGAAATACTGGTGGCAGATGATCCAGCTCCTCCCCTCCTCTTACAACCAGCGGCGAACAGTCATGCTCAACTATGAGGTACTGGCCAACATCTACAAGAGCCGGCGGAACCATAAGCTCGACGAGTGGCATACCTTCTGCGACTGGATTGAGGGACTGCCTTATTCTGCGTTGATTACCGGCACTGCCGTTTGACACCACTCCGGCTGTTATGATACAATCATAAAAAAGAAATCATGCGCAAAAAGTACATCGCCTATTATGGAAGGAGGTTGTTAGGCTATGGCTGAACGCAACGATTCTCACCTTCTGGATGGTGGTGATTCTGTGGGTATGACAGATAACCAGTACAAGGGTATGCTGCTTGACCAGTTAGAAGACTGGCAGGAAATCCTTGACCTGGCAATCGCAGCCGGGAACACCGAGATTCAGAAAAAGGCTGAGAAGCAAATCGCGAAGATCAATGAAAAGCTGAAATTCTAATCTCTACCCAGAGGGAAGGGCTTGTGGAAACACAGGCTCTTCTCTTTTTATATTTTTCAGGAGTGTGAACATTATGACGCCTAATGAATACCAGAAAGAGGCACTTCGGACCGCATCCGGAATGTCTAAGGAATACCCTCGTATTCTCAATGGCCTGATGGGTCTGAACGGCGAAGCCGGAGAATGCATTGATATTCTCAAAAAGCATCTTTACCAGGGCCACGCTTTCGATAGCGAACACATGGCAAAAGAACTTGGCGATGTCGCATGGTATCTGGCCATCAGTGCAGAAGCTATCGGCTATGATTTGGAGACCATCTTCCAGATGAACATTGATAAGCTCCGCGCCCGCTATCCTGATGGTTTTGACGCCGAACATAGTCTGCATCGCAGAGTAAATGATATTTGAAAGGAGCTTGTGAAAATGGATGAAAAAAATCCACTCAATCATTGATAAAGCAATGGCGGCTCGTGACCGCTCTGTGTCCATTTATATTTCGCCTGATGGCGGTGTTTCTGTTTCGGTCTTCCCGTGGCCGGACGAGGAGACACTCCGCAACATGAGAGCCAGCGGTCTGATTTCTCACAATGACTACCGGACACGACTTGGCCTATCCCCTATGAAAGACTAAGGAGGAGCACAATGAACGAAAAAGTTCTGAGACATAAGGAAATCTGCGATGGGCTGAATGAGCTCTACGCGCGCAAAAACCATGACTATGGTGACAGCTTTCATACCACTTTCGTCGAGGAAGGTCTCGCTATGGCCCGTATCCGTCTGGGGGATAAGTTCTCCCGCTTCAAGACCCTGTCCCGCCTTTCCTGCAATGACCGTGACCAGCAGCAAGTTACGGATGAGTCCATTCGTGATACGCTGCTTGATCTCGCAAACTATGCCATCATGACTGTGTTGGAGATGGATACACCGGATGAGAGTCATGCGACTCTGTACGCTTATGACAAGCCTATCTATACTGTTGAGGAGGATAAGTAAGATGAAAGCTAAGAGAGCGCTTTGTATGCTTGCGGCGATCCTCCTCGTTGTCGCCATGATGCTGATGTTCCTGACGGGTTGTAACAGACAAGTCATCGACACGACATTCAGCTATGACAATGCTATCCTGGCGCTTCCCGATGGTTCAGTCATCAGCGGGAAAATCGAGAGCTGGAAAGACTATGATGACGGCGATCAGATTCAGGTAAAAATTGACGGATCTACATATCTGGTTCATTCCGTCAACATCGTACTGATAAAGGAGTAATGATTATGTGGAAGCGCGAACTGATCCGCAACAAGATCTATGCGGTATTGATGGTGCTGGTATCTTTGCCGGTCGTTATTTTGGAGAAGGATGGTACGGTCCTTCTCCTTTCTCTTTTCTTCGGAGTTCCGATGTTCTTCGCAAAAGAAAACTGGATCATGGGAGGACCCGTTCATGAAAGTAAAGAAAGCCGGAAAAAGAGTGTTCGGAGCCGTAATGTCCGCTGCCGAGAAAAAGGCTATGGACATGGAGATACAGCGACAGCTCGCAGAGTACGATCGAAAGCATATCCGAGAGATCGACGCTCTGGTTCTGTGGGAGCTGCGTGAACAGCTCGGCTTCGGCAATAAGAGGCTTAAAAAATTCTATGACAACTTCTCCCGTGGCATCGAGGCTTTGATCCGTCGTTATGAGATGGAACAGGGCGATGATGTCTGGCTCTGTACCTACAAGCTGAAAGAGATCGGCTGTGATCTTGAAAAATGGGAGAAAGAAAGAGGTGACCAATGAGCGACCGAAAAAACTCGGAGGGCTACTCAGATCCGACAGCCTACCAGGCCATGATGAACCTTGAAATCGAGGAGCTTCGCTTTAAGAAGTTGCTCAGGTCTATCAAGGATGTGTGTGACTTGGCAGACTTCGAGATCGAAGGTCGTGTCGTTCTAATCGACAAACGGTCCGGACGAGTATGGAGGTAGAAAAATGTTTAACTTTCCTACTGAAGATATTGTGAAGGCATTCGAGGCCTTTAGCGAAGCCATCAATCAGTTGGCTGCTGATATTGTTGATGCGTGGGAAGCTGTCACCGTGACTGTATCAGCCGTCCTCGACGATGATGCGCTCTGGCCAAACCGATACGGAATGCCGCCTAAAAAGTACGGTCAATCTCTTCAGAAACACTCCAAAAAGTCATTCAAGCAATATGACTATATCCCGATTATGGCAAAAAATCTCCCTTATCAGCGGAGAGCATTTTAGCAAAACTGCGTGAATTTGCCCCGGTTCTGTCTAATCTAAGATAGAATTCGGGGCTCTTTCATGCGCAAAAATCGTGGCCACTTTTATTTTGAAAAACGGGCTCCTGCCCACTTTCTTTCGGAAACTTGATAAATTTTGGCGAGTTGAGAGACTTGTAAGGACGGTTCTGGCCAAAAAAGTGGGTTTTTGCCCGGTTTTATTTGAAAAGTGGGCGGCCTGAAACCGTTGGTACACAAGGCTTTGCGGGTTTTCTGCCCACTTTCCCACTTTTTTCTTTAATTAGTGTGAAGAAAAAATGTAAAAAATATATATAAATGACAAGAAAAAGTGGGTTTTTGGCCAAAGCCTGATTTTCCTCAAAAACTCTGACTTTCTTTTCGTGTGCGAGTGTGATATACTAAGCTTGCGACACAATTAAATCTTCTTATCCGCTTCACTATGGGAGAATTACTTGGCAACAAGTGTTTCTCTCTTAACTCGTTATACCCATAGTGGTGGTAAGAGGATTGTGTCGCAGCAATGAGAGATGCGCTTTTGCAGGGTGCGTCTCTTCGTTGGGGCGCACCTTTTTTATTTGCACTCTTACGAGGGGAGGACGGAGCGTGGCACGGCCTTACACTGAACAGCAAGTTCTCAAGAAATTGGACATTCCCGATTTCAGACATTTGACAAAAGAAAAAGTCATTGCTTTTGCGACGATGGTTCATAAGATGAATCCCGAAGTTGCAAAGAAAGCTCTTGAGCAATTTCCAAACTTCGCTTCGACTTCACTTGATATTTTGAAAGAGTACCGCGGCGTCATCCAGGAAGCTATGGAAGACGATCGGGAGAGTATGCGCAGTTGTTACGATATGTATAACCGTGTGATGGACTCTCTTGAAAAAATGCTGGATGACAATGACCTGACATTTGAACAGAAGACTTATATTCTTGACCAGATGCAGGAAGTCGCCGCAGCGGTAGCAGATAAGGACTCTGAAAAATCGAGGAACCGTTTGAAACTCATAGGAATTATCGGCGGCGTGGCTGCTGCTATTGTCGCGGCTTTGGCTTCGAGTCTTGGCGGCAACATCGCACTGAAAGAAAGCAACGACATTGATGATGACAACGTAACGGATTTATGAGAAAGGATGGACGGCATGAGTAAAGGTAACGGAAAGCGTAGTACCGGCGGATTGATCCTCGATGTTATACTTACTTTCTGCACAGGAGGTCTGTGGCTGATTTGGATACTCATTCGGTATCTGCGAAATAATAGCTGACCCTCTGGATATTTGACCGAGACGCTTGAAAAGGTGTCTCGGCTTTTTTTATGCCCTTTTTGGCTTCCGCAGAAAAAACAGGGTCTTTTATGGAGAAGAGAGAGATGTGTTACACATTTCCCTCTCTCCATTTTATTTTTTGTCGAAAGGAGGTCATTTCGTGGCCAGAAGTTCCAGACTTGAGAGCGGATTTCAAGACCGTTTAATCGAGTCATTGAAAGCGTTGTTCCCTGGATGCATGGTTTTCAAGATGGACCAAATTCAGGGCCTCCCCGATCTGTTGATTCTTTATGGCGAGAAGTGGGCCTCCCTCGAATGCAAGAGGTCTGCGACAGCTAAGAAGCGCCCAAATCAGGACTACTATGTCGAGAAGATGAACGATATGTCATTCTCTCGCTTTGTGTGTCCGGAAAATAAAGAGGAGGTATTGAATGAACTTCAACAGGCATTCCAACCTTGAAGGTCAGCACGCCTTCCTTGGTGCAAGTAAGTATCACTGGATCAATTACACAGACGATAAAATCGCGGACTCCTATGTGAGATTTCTGGCAACACAGAAAGGAACTGTTCTTCACGCATTCGCCGCTCAGTGTATTCTTTTGGGGCAGAAACTTCCTAAGTCTCAGAAGACTCTGAATATGTATGTGAATGACGCTATCGGTTATAAGATGACGCCGGAACAGATCCTCTACTATTCCCCGAACTGTTTCGGAACGACCGACGCAATTTGTTTCCGAAATAATTTTCTTCGCATCCATGATTTGAAGACCGGAGAAATTGATGCTCACATTGAACAGTTGGAGGTCTATGCCGCTCTGTTCTGTTTGGAGTATCATATTCGTCCAGCCGACATTGAAATGGAGTTGCGTATCTACCAGCACGACCAAATTCTGTACCATAAGCCGACTGTTGAGGATATTCTGCCAATCATGGACAGGATCATCACAGCCGATAAGGTCATCAACAAAATTAGAGAAGAGGAGGGTTAAGCTATGGACCTCGTAGAGGAAGATATTCTGATGCACTATGGCGTCAAACGGCGCTCTGGGCGTTATCCGTGGGGTTCTGGTGATAACCCTTACCAACATGGAGGAGACTTCCTGGCTCGCGTTGAAGAGCTTCAGCGGCTCGGCAAAACTGAAAAACAAATTGCTGATGAACTTCATCTTTCAACGACTGACTTGCGAATGCAGGTTCGTGTTGCAAAGCATGAACGCCGTGCTCTTCAGGCAGACCGCGCCCGTTCTTTGCGTGAAGACGGTAAGACGCTGGATGAGATCGCCTCAATCCTCGGTTATGCGAATGACTCTTCTGTTCGCGCACTGCTGAATGAGAATACGGCAGCCAATAAGAATAAGGCGCAAGCCACCGCAGAGATCTTAAAGAAAGAACTTGCGGAAAAAGGAGCCATTGATGTTGGCACCGGTGTTGAGCGACAGCTTGGCGTTTCTACCGGTGTCCTTCAAGAGGCTCTTTTCATTTTGGAAACTGAGGGTTACAACCGATATGGTGTTGGCGTTCCTCAGGTCAATGACCCGAAGAAACGCACGATCACCCCCGTTATTTCCGTTCCTGAGATTGACCAGAGAGAGGTTTATCAAAACCTTGATTTGGTGAAGTCTGTTGGCGACTACCATTCTACTGATGGTGGCGAGTCTTGGGACAAGCGTGAGTATCCGGCGAGCATTGATTCCAGCCGTGTGAAGATCCTTTATGGCGATGAGGGTGGCGCACTGAAAGACGGTGTCATTGAGATCCGTCGCGGCGTTGCTGACCTTGATTTGGGAGACTCTCATTATGCTCAGGTTCGTATCCTTGTGGATGGTACTCATTACCTCAAAGGAATGGCGATGTATTCTGACGATATGCCCGATGGCGCAGACATTGTCTTTAACACCAACAAGCATACCGGAACACCTAAGATGGATGTTCTGAAGAAAATTCAGGATGATCCCGACAACCCTTTTGGGGCCTTGATTAAGGCTAATGGCCAGAGTCACTATATCGACGCCGACGGCAATGAGAAGCTTTCTGCCATCAACAAGCTGAAAGAAGAGGGCGACTGGGATAAGATGAGTAAGAATCTTTCTTCCCAGTTCCTTTCCAAGCAGCCCATCCAGCTTATCAAGAAACAGTTGGATTTGACTTACGCTGATGCTGCTGACGAGTTCTCGGAGATCTGTTCTTTGAACAATCCCACCGTAAAGCGGAAGCTCCTGTTAGACTTTGCGGATGAGTGCGACTCGGCTGCTGTCCATCTGAAAGCGGCTGCTCTCCCTCGTCAGAGCACACAGGTCATGCTACCGCTCAATGCGATGAAAGAGACCGAGATCTTTGCCCCGAACTATCGCGATGGCGAAAAGGTCGTGCTAATTCGCTATCCGCATGGTGGTACCTTTGAGATCCCTGAGCTTACGGTCAATAACAAAAACCCGACTGCCGTTTCCGTTCTCGGAAAGAACATTCGGGATGCTGTGGGTATCAATCCTAAGGTTGCAGAGCGTCTTTCTGGTGCTGACTTTGATGGCGACCAGGTCGTTGTCATTCCTACCGGTGGGAGGGTGAAGATCCAATCTACCCCCGCCCTTAAGGATTTGAAAGACTTCGATCCTAAGACTGATTACTCGACTGAGGGAAAGACTGGCGTTCGGCTCCTTGCAAAGGGCGCTGCTACACAGAGACAGATGGGTGAGATTTCAAATCTCATTACTGACATGACTCTGAAAGGCGCTACTGAGCCTGAGATCGCAAGAGCGGTCAAACACAGCATGGTTGTCATTGATGCGGCCAAGCACAAGCTCGACTACCGGCAGTCTGAGAAAGACAATGGTATCGCCGAGCTCAAGAAGAAGTATCAAGGCTTTGACGACGAGACTGGTCACCATGGCGGCGCCTCTACCCTCCTATCCCGTAGAAAGCAGGATGTTGAGGTACCGGAGCGTCAGGGCAGCGGTGTTATTGATCCTCTGACAGGAAAAGTCGTTTACAAGGAGTCCGGCAGAACTTATGTGGACCCCCGTACCGGAAAGACGGTAGCGGCAACCACTAAGGTTAAACGCATCCTCGCAGTTGATGATGTTCGTTCGATGTCTTCCGGAACGCTTCAGGAAGAGGCCTATGCCGACTATGCCAACAAGATGAAAGACCTTGCCAACAAGGCCCGTCTTGAATACAAGGCTACCCCTACTCTGAAGCGCTCTGCCAGTGCGGCCAAGGCCTTTGAGCCCGAAGTGAACCGCCTTATGGCTGCTCTCAAGGTCGCACAGTTGAATGCTCCTCTTGAACGAGAAGCTCAACGAATTGCAAATGCTCGTGTAAAAGCAAAAGTTCAGGCAAACAACATTACTGACAAAGATGAGATTTCCAAGATCCGTCGTGCTGCCATCAGTGATGCCAGAAATTCTACTGGTGCAAGCGGAAAGCGAACTCGCATTACAATCAGCGATGGCGAATGGACTGCAATTCAGTCTGGTGCAATTTCAGACACAACTTTGAGCGAGATCTTGCGTTATGCCGAACCGAAAACCGTTAGAGAACGAGCAACGCCGAGAAGAACAACGCAGTTGTCCGATGCTCGCATTAGCAGAATCAAAGCAATGGCGAATTCTGGCCATACAAATGCTGAAATCGCTGAAGCTTTGGGAATTTCGACTTCTGCCGTTTCCAAGTATCTGAATTCATGAAAGGAAGTGAGAGAAAATGGCTCAATCATGCGCGCTGACTACGACAGATAATCCGTATGATCCCTTTACCCAGTACGATGCTTGGTATCGCTTTGATGAAGGCAAAGGCTATCACTCTTGCGCCTACCTGGCCCGTATAGCCAGGACTTCCGATCAGCTTTCAGATGCTGAAAACGAACAGGAACTTGAGCGTGCCATCGACGACATCATCAAATACGATCCCCTTGGGATCTACAAAAAAGTAAGAGCAGACACAAAGGATTCGCCTCCCGTGAGTGCATAAAGGCTTTAACAGTCCTTTTCGCTCAAATCGGGAGGTTTTATCTTTGGCTCTGCTTTTGCAACACAATAAGTTTTAACTCCTAATCACCTTTTGCTTAGCGAGACTACCTTGCTTTCCAAAAGGTATAGGGGGGGTCGCAAAAACAGCACCCCCTCTGCATCGCGGCGGTCTTTGAAAATTCTCCGGGGGATATTTTTCAAAAATGTTTTTCGGGGTTGGGGCAGCCGGCGGGAGTTTTGGGCGATGAGACAGGGTTTGAACGGGCCCACAGGGCTGATATTTCACCTCCTGATGTGTTCTTCTTTCCATGGAATCGCCACGACCGGGTCATGCAAGTGCTTTCTCTACCTCCATCTTTTATTTGGGGATTTCTCCTTTCAACTTGTTCAGCCAGTCAGTTCTGTGGGTTCTTTCAAGCCCTGTCTCAAAGTTCAAATAAGTAATACAAAACACAGTGCATACCATGATCAAACACAGCGAGAGGAGGTGGCAAGGATGGCAAAGGCCGCAAGATCATCTGAGAAAGTACCTAAATCCCGTGCGGCTCTTACTCCTGAAGCAAGAGAGAAGCAACTGATCGCCTTAGCCATTGATGTTGCCGAAGAGCAAATGCGCAACGGCACTGCTTCCTCTCAGGTGATTTCCCATTTTCTGAAACTCGGCTCCACCAGAGCCCAGATCGAAAAAGAATTGCTTGAGAAGCAGAGGGATCTTGCCGCGGCAAAGGCCGAAGCAATCGAGTCCTCCGCCAAGATGGAGGAGCTGTACCTCAAGGCGGCCAAGGCTATGAAGAGCTATCAGGGGCAGGAGGACGAAGAAGACGATGAATGTTAAATGTTATTCAGAGCTTATTCTTCTTCCGACTTTTGAAGAGCGATTCGAGTATCTGCGGCTTGACGGAGTTGTCGGGGAGACGACTTTCGGTTTTGACCGCTATATGAATCAGGTCTTTTACCGTTCTCTTGAATGGCGAAAGATTCGGGATACCGTGATCGCAAGGGATCTTGGGTGCGATCTTGGGGTTGAGGGGCACGAGATCTTTGGGCGAGTGCTGATCCATCACATGAATCCGATTCGGCAGAGAGATCTTCTGGAACGGACAGACATTCTGCTCGACCCTGAGTATCTCATCACAACGACCCATGAGACGCATCAGGCAATTCACTACGGTGACAAAAATCTGTTGCTCACCGAACCACCGCAGCGGACAAGGAATGATACCTGTCCCTGGAAACATTAAACCAAAGGAGGAACCGACTATGCAGAATAATCCTCATAAGCAGGACATCATTCAGGAGCTTCGCGGTAAGCGTCAGGATGTGACGGAACTCTGCACTGAGGCAGAAGCGGTCAATGAGCCGCACACTGGCTCCGGTATTGTTACGGACTGTCTCTATCTGAATGTGCGTAAGCTGCCCGACATAAACGCAGATGTTGCGGTCGTCATTGACGCGCTGACGCAGGTCTGCGTTGATTTGGATGCGTCCACGGAAGACTTTTACAAAGTTCGCACTTCTGATGGGGTCGAGGGCTTTTGTATGAGAAAGTACATTGCCCTTTCCAAGTAAGGAGTGCATCTATGGATACGACTGAAAGCATCCTGACATCAGTGAAGAAGCTTCTCGGAATTGACGAGAGTTACACTCACTTTGACGCCGACCTCATCATGCACATCAACTCCGTCTTTTCCATTCTTGGACAGATGGGAGTTGGCCCAAAGAAAGGCTTTGCCATTTCAGGGGCTGATGAAAAGTGGTCTGACTTTCTGGAGGATGACCCCGGTCGGCTTGCCCTTGTAAAATCTTATATGCATCTTAAAGTTCGGCTGCTTTTCGACCTGCCTACTGCTTCCTCTGCTGTTGACGCGATGAACCGTCAGATCAGCGAGTTTGAGTGGCGGCTTTTCGTGGCGGCCGATAATGCTGCAAGAGAGGAGGAAAGTCAAAATGGATGAACTTTGCCACTATGGTATCAAAGGCCAGAAATGGGGCGTTCGCCGTTTCCAGAATTCAGACGGAAGTTACACTTCTGAGGGAAAACGCCGCGCTCAGCAGCAGGAGAAGAAAGATCCTGTGAAAGAGATGAAAGATGAAGACCTTAGAAAGGCAATCAATCGGTTATCTCTGGAAAACAAATATAAGGATCTGACTAAAAAGCCGGCACCGCCCTCCAAGCTTGAGTCGACCAAGAAAGCTGTGGATGCCACTTCCGAACTTGTCAATCGGGCGAAGAAGATGGATCAGGACAGCCGCAAGGCTGCGAAGAAAGAGCGGATGGACCTGAGCAAGAAGACCGACAAGGAGCTTCGCGACCAGATCAACCGCGAGCTTTTGGAACGGCAGTACAACGATCTGTTTGCCAAGGAGTCGGTGTCTAAAGGCCGCCGCTATCTTTCCGATGTGCTTGACAACGCCGGAACGGTTTTGGCTGTCGGCAGCTCGGCTCTGAGCATTGCTCTCGCAATTCAGCAGTTGCAGAAGAAGGCGGGGTAATACTGAATGGCCCTGTCGAATACTGCTGTTCCCCGGTATTACGGAAAGTTTCGTGAAGCGGTGATTCGTGGTGAGATCCCTGTCTGCAAAGAGATTTCGATGGAGATGAACCGGATCGACGATCTGATCGCAAATCCAGGAATCTATTACGATGATAAAGCCGTTGAGGGCTGGATCAAGTATTGCGAGGCAGAGATGACCCTGACGGACGGTTCCGATCTTCACCTCCTTGACAGCTTCAAGCTGTGGGGCGAGCAGGTATTCGGCTGGTATTACTTTGTGGAGCGCACGGTCTATGAGCCGAACGCGGACGGACGAGGCGGGCACTATGTCAAGAAGATGATCAAGAAGCGGCTTGTGAACAAGCAATACCTGATCGTCGGACGAGGCGCCGCTAAGTCAATCTATGATTCGTGCATCCAATCATTCTTTGAGAATGTGGACACAAGTACGACCCATCAGATCACGACAGCTCCAACCATGAAGCTTGCCGAAGAGGTCATGTCACCAATCCGCACTGCCATTACAAGAGCCCGCGGCCCCGTATTCCA
>OHPJ01000400.1_pt1 | contig 21293 bp, 8 predicted proteins | sample 1577701 | NCBI WGS metagenome assembly OHPJ01 (sample SAMEA3879517, study PRJEB24766) | human gut metagenome | biome: human-associated habitat; feature: feces | place: USA | collected 1985/1987 | reverse complement strand
CGTTTTATCCTTTCTTACCTAGACAAGGCTGCCACGTTGATGGATGGGATAGACTTTGCCACCACCCGGATTAACCGCGACTTGGCACTGCTGCTTAAATCACGTGTAGCCCTATATGAAGGGACATTCCTGAAATATTTCAAAGGGACAGCTTTTGTTCCCAATGGCGAAGGATGGCCAGGTAAAAGCAAAGAATACAATGCCAATTATGAATATCCGAGCGGAAACATAGATAACGAGATAAATTTTTTCTTGGATGAGGCAATGGCCGCCTCTAAGGAAGTGGCCGAGAAATACAAAGGGCAGCTGACCGCCAACACCGGAATGCTGCAACAGGCTGCGGACGATCCGGAGAATCCCTACTATAACATGTTCTGCGATGAAGATTTGTCCAGTTATCCCGAAGTGCTGCTGTGGAGACAATATACAATGAACAAGGGAAATGATATTGCCTTGGCAGCCAACATGGGGAATTGGGGCGTTGGAATTACTCGCTCTTTTGTACAGAATTTCCTGATGGCTGACGGTACTCCCGTATATACACATGGAACGTACGCGGACGGTGATGGCTACTATATGGGCGACCAGACGATAGCCGATGTCCGTACCAACCGTGACAGTCGTTTGTCTCTCTTTTTGAAAGAGCCCGGGCAAACGAACATCGTGTGGGATGACCAGCCCGGACAGAGCCTCAATTTGATAGAACCCGTACCTAATATTATCGTAGGCGATATGCAACGTGCTTATACCACCGGATATGCTTTGCGCAAAGGCGGAGCACTCAATTCAAAATACTGCATACAGCTTAAGGGATACGTTGCATTGGTGTGCTATCGGGCTGTTGAGGCCTTGCTTAACTATATGGAAGCAAGCTACGAAAGGACTGGGACACTAGATGCCACTGCTCTCGGCTACTGGCAGGCTATTCGCAGTCGCGCCGGGATAAGCACGGACATCGATGCCACCATTGCAGCTACCGAGATGGATAAGGAAGCAGAGAACGATTGGGGGGCTTATTCCGGTGGAAAGCTACTTACTGACAAGACATTGTATAACATCCGTCGCGAACGGCGGTGTGAAATGCTGGCCGAAGCTTTGCGCAACATGGATGTCTGCCGTTGGAGAGCAATGGATCAATTGATAACCAGCCCCTATGTACCCCAAGGATTTCACTTGTGGAATACGCCGATGGAGCATTGGTATGACAATAGTGACGGTACATCGGCTCTGGTATCCGATGGTACAAGCAACTCCAATGTATCGCCGTCTAGCTACAGCGAATATCTTTGCCCATTCCAAAAGACATCGAACCAGATAGGATATGGTGGATTTACTTGGAACATGGCTCATTATCTGTATCCGATACCTATAAAGCAGTTCCTGCTGACTTCACCGGATGGTACCAATGTAGAAGAATCCGTCATTTATCAGAATCCATACTGGCCAATCAAGGCTGATGCCTCAGCTGAAAAATAGATATGCTTAACAGCATACGTGTGATAGAATAGAATATGGTGTTTGGAAAACATATTCCCAGTCAAGACAGAAATAGAGATGAATTTATCCTCGTCTCTATTTCTGTCTTAATTGAGAATCCGACTACCACCATAAGGGAAGATATCTTTTATAGAAGATTATCAACCTTTCTGCTATTAGCCCGGTATTTAGGTGGTATTCCATCCCTTTTAGACAGATTTTTCACCTATTCATATCCCCTTCCTTCTATAATTTTGCAGGAACCATATAATGTACAACTTTATTAATATCACGAATTGAAATAAATGTGAAATAGAGATTGGTAGTATTATCATTATGCTATTGCCGTATGAACTGTAATTGTACATTATCATATATCTTATTTTTATGTTCTTTCTTGTAAAAAAATATATCATGAGAAAGTTGAATTCGAAATTACTATATGTATTTTGTGCGCTTCTTTTCTTTTCCGCTTTTACTAGCGGAAAGAAGGATATAATCACCATTTTTATGATAGGTGATTCTACTATGGCGAATAAAAGTCTGAAGAATGGAAATATTGAACGTGGTTGGGGACAGATGCTTCCTGAATTTTTGATTGGCGATGTACGGGTGGACAATCATGCCATGAATGGTCGGAGTTCACAGAGTTTTATCGATGAAGGACGTTGGGATGTCGTACTCTCCAAATTGAAGAGCGGAGACTATGTATTTATCCAGTTCGGTCATAATGATGAGAAATCTGCCGAAGAGCTACATACTATTCCCGGAAGCACTTTCGATGAAAACTTGCGTAGATTTGTAAGGGAGACGCGAGCAAAGGGAGCTTATCCGGTGCTGTTTAATTCAATTGTGCGCCGGAATTTTCCACCGGAAGGGACCATTGGGCATAAAGGCAGTTATGAGACGGAGGGAAGCACATTGGTAGACACTCATGGAGAGTATTTGGAATCACCAAGAAGAGTGGCAAAAGAAATGGATGTTCCTTTTGTAGATTTGAATAAGCTGACGTATGATTTGGTAGTCAGTATGGGGGTAGAGAAGTCAAAAAGCCTTTTCATGTGGGTACCTACGGGAATATATGATTTCTGCCCAAAAGGAAAAATTGATAACACCCATCTGAACATTTCTGGTGGAAAGGTGGTGGCGGGAATCGCGATGGAAGCTGTTGCCAAAGTTGTGCCGGAACTAGCTGCATATATGCGTTCTCACGATTCGGAAGTATATGTGGCAGATTATAAGGACGATAAGCAATGTGCTATCAGCTATACTTTCGATGATGGTCTGGAAGAACACTATACGCTTGTTTTCCCGGAAATGGAAAAAGTAGGTTTCAAAGGGACTTTTTGGATATGGGGAAAAGGGATAGAGAATGTGACGGAGCAGCAAGATAAACCACGTATGACTTGGACGCAAATGAAAGAAATGTTTGATAAAGGGCATGAAATATCCAGTCACGGTTGGTCACATGCAGATTTGAGGCATCTTAGTCTGGAAGAAGTGAAAGCGGAAGTTGGCAGGAATGATAGCATTATTCAGGCTGAAATAGGCGAAAGGCCGCTAACCTTCTGTTATCCGTTTAATTCTTATAATGAAGATGTACGGCGGATTGTTTCAGAAAATAGAATAGGTACACGTATCAAACAATATGCCATAGGAGGTGAGAAATCAAAATCAACGGTTGAATCGCTGGATAAATGGGTAAAGGAGCTCATGATTTCCAATGATTGGGGAGTGACTATGATACATGGAATTTCTACCGGTTATGATGCCTTCACTTCCCCGGATATATTATGGGAACATTTTCGTAGAGTGAAAAATCAGGAATACGATATTTGGGTAGGTACTTTTCGCGAGGTAGCGGCATATGTTAAAGAGCGGAGGAATGTACAACTGGATATTGTGAAAAAGGAATCGCAGTGGGCAGTTATACCTCGTTTGTTACTGGACAAGGAATTATTTAATGAACCTTTGACAATGGTGCTGAATAAGAAAGGAAAGGGAAAAGTGAAGGTGTATCAAAACGGAAAGAGACTGTTAGTAAAAAAAACGGGATGATAAACAGGTCTTTGATTTCAATCCGTATGGGGGAACTATAAGAATAAGTTTTTTTTGATAATCCAGCACAGCTAAAGGAACATCCCGTTGGTGGAATTTATCTCGAACTTGATTCTGCCAATAGGTAGGAGAAAATATCGTTTATAAGAGCAGATTAGCAACCTTTCTGTTATTAGTCCGGTATTTAGGTAGTATTCCATCCCTTTTAGACGGATTTTCCACCTATTCATATCTTCTTCCTTCTATAATTTTGCAGAAACAATATCATGTATAACTTTATTAATGTCACGAATTGAAATAAGTATGAAACACAGATTGGTAGTATTATCATTATGTTATTGCTGCATGAACTGGTCGGCAATGGCAAACGCGAAAAATGTTGTTCCTACAGAAAGGAAGCAACAGGTCATTTCAAATGTAGACACAAGCCTTGAAGGTACACAGAAGTATGTGCTTCGGGTGACAGGTACGCCGTTTTATATGACCAATATACAGTTGCGGCTGGATTTGCTGAGATATTCTGAAGAATGGAGCATGGACTTGTGTGAAAAACTTGTTGCGCAAGTGGCGGCAGACGGATTCAATACAGTGTCTGTTCCGGTACATTGGTATGAGGTGGAGCCGAAAAAGGACCGGTTCGATTGGACTATCCTGGACAGTTATCTGAAGCTGGTGAATAAATATGGGTTAAAAATGGAAATGCTCTGGTTTGGTGCAAACAGCGGAGGGCATGTGCAATGGCTGGGACGTCCTAATAAAAATGCCGTACACTTACGCACACCGGACTATGTGCTTTATTCCCCTTCACCATCTTCTAAAGAAACAACTAGTGAATTTACCATCCGGAGAGATATGTCTGACTACACGTTGGATATTGCAGATGACCGTTTGCGCGAAAGGGAAACCTATGTGTTGAAAGAAGTAATGAACCACATAGCCGATTGGGATGCTGCCAATGAGAAGAAGCATCCTGTAATCGGTGTGCAAATCAATAATGAATTCATTGGGATGCGAACCACGTTTCCCAATTCGTTAGCTATTTCTTATCTGAATGGAGTGGCCGGTGCGGTGAAACAATCGGATTATGTTGTATGGACCCGTGCCAATTGTGTGTTTTGGAACGTTGCCGGACGGATCCAAGAGAATGAAGCCCACAGGCTTTCAGGGGAAAAGACTAATCTTGATTTTGTAGGAATTGACACTTACCGGCATCATTTTGCTTCGGATGCCTCATTCATTGCCAGTATGCGTAACAATGTCCCATACGTTGGCAAGAATTTCCGGATGATTATGGAAACCAATTCGGGTATTCCTATCTCTGCCCAGATGCATTTGGCTGCCTTGTCGGGCAATGCTGCTTTCGACTATTATAGTATAGAAGCGCTCTATGGCAGGAATGGGAACAAGATTGTTCCGCTGGTAGGGCACTTGGACGACATACGGCGCATGAACAAGATTTTACAGAGCGACCCGGTGGACCTTGCTACCAAGACGCATGGTTACGGATTGTTTGTACACAATTGGGAAGGCGTTGATGGAGGTACGAGTACTGCCAACAGCGGAATATCATACTCCCCTATTTATCCGACATCGCAAGGTATCAGTATTCTGCGTAGTGATACGGAGGTAGTTTTGATGAGCACCGGTGGAGGACGTTTCACATTGCCTGTTGGCATGCAAGTGGAAAGCGCATCGTATGGTTATTTCGATAAAGGTAATCAGTGGGTGGGACAAGGTAACGTCAGCTTGGGACAAACGGAATTGTTCGACACGGCATCTGACAAAAATCCGTCGGTATTCGTGGAGGCAGGCACTACCGTGTTACTGAAATGCAAAGGGACCTTGTTCCCGAAACCTTATCAGATAGTCCAGGCAGAGTTTGTATCGCTCAGTTCGGATGCTGTTGCGGAATATGACATCCAGAATATTGGGTTTGCCGGGAATGGTTATGTGAAATTGCCTTCTCATGAGGGTGCATATATTACTTGGGAACAACTGGACGGTAAGGAAGGGGGCGAACATATCATCCGCATCCGTTATTCTTTGGAGGACAACCGGCAGGCCAGCCATATTCTGACTGTGAACGGGAAATCTTATCGGATAAAACTGGAACCTACAGGAGGAGGCACTAAATATAATTATTTCAGTATTTCTGTACCGTTGCAGAAGGGGAAAAACAATACCATTCATTTGGAAACGACAGGTAACTATTATCGTCCTAATAGGGTTGTTGTGCCAGCTCCTGCAGGAAATATCGATGAAATACAGATACTATGAAAGAGTTGAAACATATCATAATATTAATCACTTATGCAGAAACGTAATTTATTAATAATCATTTTATTCTTGTTTACCGGGACAATAGGATGGTCTGCCGAACGTATCCGGCAGAATTTTGATTTCGATTGGCAGTTCCGTTTGGGAGAACAAGGTATCTATAAACCTGTCCAGCTTCCGCATGACTGGAGTATTGAACTGGACTTTAACGAAGAGGTGGGTCCTGAAAGTGGATATTTGCCGGGGGGTATAGGTTATTATAAGAAAGATTTCAATGTGCCTGCGTCTTACAAAGGTAAGCGGGTCAGCATTGTGTTCGATGGCATCTATCATAAAGCTACCATCTATCTGAACGGACAGGAGGTAGATTACCATCGTTACGGATATACTTCATTTGAAACTGACTTGACTCCTTACTTGAAATATGGAGGAAAGAATACATTGAGCGTGAAGGTAGATCATTCGGAGAAATCGCGCTGGTACACTGGCTCGGGTATTTATCGCCACGTATGGATGCAAGTAACCAATCCGATACATGTCAAGATGTGGGGTACATATATTACCACTCCCCGAGTGTCGGCAGAATCGGCCATCGTATCTTGTGTAACAACTGTAGCCAATACTTCGGCATTGACCGGTGAAATAGAAATTATGCAACGAATAGTGGATGCACAAGGCAATCTGTTGAAGATAAACGGCAAGCAGTATGCAGCCCGAACAGAGGTTGTGATGCCGGAAAACGGGACAAAAGATATTGCACAGTCTTTCACGCTGTCCAACCCACAATTGTGGAATTTGGAAAAACCTTATCTTTATCGTTTGGAAACAATATTGAAACAAAAGGGAAAGGTGATAGACCGTTACACGACCCGTTTCGGGGTGCGGACCATCGGTTTCGATAAGGACAAAGGCTTCTTGAACGGGAAGAATATCAAGATGAAAGGTGCGTGCCTGCATCAGGATGCTGGATGCTTGGGGGTTGCCGTTCCAAACCGTTCATACGAACGCCGTCTGACTATCTTAAAGGAGTTTGGAGCAAATGCCATCCGCTGTTCACACAATCCGCCTTCACCGGAGTTCTTGAATTATTGTGATTCCATTGGTTTCTTAGTCGTTGACGAGGCTTTCGACAAGTGGAAGTCGGGATATTATGAGCAGTTCTTTGATGAATGTTGGCAACAAGATATTCGTGACATGATTGTGCGCGACCGTAACCATCCTTCCATCGTCCTTTGGAGTATCGGCAATGAATTGGCAGAAGCCACCCGTAAGGACAACGTGGGTGTGGAACGTGCCACCTTGTTGCGTGACTTCGTACATAAATTAGAACCGACACGTCCAACCATGTTGGCACTGGCACCGGCATACCAAGATAAGTTTGCTTCAGTAACTGATGTGGTAGGGTATAATTATAGCGAACTATCTTATATAGAGGACAAGAAAAAGCATCCTGAACGAATCGGCCTGATAAGTGAAAGTTATCCCTATTATAGCGGATTGAGACCTTATGAGGCAAGGGATTACTCTCCCAAGAATCCGTGGAATTATGTGATGGAAAATGATTACTTTTGTGGATCGTTTGTTTGGGCCGGAGTCGATTATATCGGAGAAAGCATGGGTTGGCCGAGTAAGGGATGGGCTGCTACGCTTTTCGATATGTGCATGGACGAGAAGCCTCGTGCCGCCTATTTACGTGCGATGTGGACAGACAAGCCTGTCTTGAAAATGGCTGTCGTGGACTATAGCATAGATGAAGATCCGGGTAAGGACCACTGGCAGACACCGCCTATGGTGCATGACTGGACTTTTCCATATACCGATTCACGTGTGTTGCCAATTCATACCCCATCTAATTGTGACGAAGTGGTACTGATAGATCCACGTGGAAAGAAATATGGACCGCGCAAACCGAAAGACTATCTGAATAATACCATTATTTGGAATCAGCCTTATCGACCTGGGAAGGTGGTTGCTATCGGATACAAGGATGGTAAAGAGGTGTGCCGCGACAGCATTCAGACAAGTAAAATTAAAGCAGCATGTTTCACACTTACACCTGACAAAACCGTATTGCAAGCAGACGGACAAGACCTTGCTTTCATTGCTTTACAATTATTTGATGAAAATGGGGTGCCTGTAAGGATAAACGACCGTGTGGTAAATGCAACAGTGGAAGGCACTGGAAAATTGCTGGGGATAGATAGTGGAGAAATGCGTCGAGCATATCGTTTCAACAGCCATGAGCTTCCTACTTATCAGGGCAGGTGCATGCTGGTGATACAGGCTGGACGAAGTAAGGGGATGATGAGCGTAAAGGTTTGCGTAGAAGGCCTTCCTGAACAAACAATAACGATAAAAGTACACTAATTTTTATAATAGCAGTAAGAATGACAACATTAAAAGATTTATTTGCTGGTTTGCTTCTTGTTATCTTCTTTCCCATTTGCTCATGGGCTGAAGGGGTGAAGCTTCAGCCGGTGGAGGTAGAGGCTCCTTTCCCTATGGACTCTGTATTTTTGTGTATATTCCCACAGAGGGATTTCTTGATAACCAAATATGGAGCTAAGGCAGGAGGAAAAAAACTGAATACAAAGGCAATAGCCAAGGCAATCACTGCCTGTCATTTGGTAGGTGGCGGTCGTGTAGTCATTCCCAAAGGAGAATGGCTGACTGGTCCTATCCACTTGAAAAGCAATATAAACCTCTACATGGAGGAAGGAGCGGTATTGCGTTTTACAGACACTCCTTCGGATTATCTTCCGGCGGTAATGACCTCATGGGAAGGCATGGAGTGTTATAACTACTCTCCGCTAATTTATGCATCTGATTGCGAAAACATCGCCATTACAGGAAAAGGAGTATTGGCTCCCAAGATGGATACATGGAGAATATGGTTTGCCCGTCCGCAAGCTCACATGGAGGCTTTGAGGAAGTTATATACAATGGCTTCCACTGATGTTCCTGTGGAAGAAAGGCAAATGGCTGTTGGTGAGAATAACCTCCGTCCTCATCTGATTCATCTGAACCGTTGCAGGAATGTGTTGCTTGACGGCTTTAAGATCAGGGAAAGTCCCTTTTGGACTATACACCTTTATATGTGCAAGGGTGGCATTGTCCGTGGTCTTGATGTCAAGGCGAACGGCCACAACAACGATGGCATAGATTTGGAAATGAGCCGTAATTTCCTGATAGAGAATTGCAAGTTTGACCAGGGAGATGATGCTGTAGTTATTAAATCGGGGCGAAACCGAGATGCGTGGAGATTGGGCACCCCTTGTGAGAATATCGTTGTACGTAATTGTCAGGTAATGGAAGGACATACTCTATTGGGCATTGGCAGTGAACTGTCTGGAGGTGTGCGAAACGTTTATATGCATCATTGTGATGTACCCGCATCTGTGCATTGCTTATTCTTTATCAAAACCAACCGAAGGCGGGGTGGAATTGTGGAAAACATCTACTTGGAAGATGTTACGTGCAAGGATACTGAATATTTGGTTGGGTTGGACATGGATATTCTCTATCAATGGCGGGAGTTGGTTCCTACTTATGAGGAACGTCTTACCCGTATCGAGGGAATTCATGTGAAGGACATTCGGTGTGGTTCCGCGGATTTTGTCTATGAGTTGTGCGGTGACGAAAGGTTGCCACCCAAGGACATTACTATTCGAAACATTGTAGTGGATAATTCCAAGGGAGTCCCCAATCAGAGCCATCATATTACAGGACTTACATTGGATAGTATTTGTTATTCTCATATTCGGCCGGATATGGTGACAAAACCACGGAAAAGATGGCGCTGAAGGCTGTGCTATTGTGTTGTCAAGAATGAATAATATTCACAAGGGCTAAGAAGTTAGAAGAAGTTGTCGCCCGCTCCGGGCGAGCTTAGAAGTTAAAGTCAATAGACAATATATTGGCAGCAATGTATCGGCTTAACTTCCTAACTTCTTTCTGCCCCTCCTCCGGTATCAAGTTTACCCCTGTCTATATCGTTTCTGATATTCGGATGGAGGAATGCCATATTCTTTTTTGAAACAATCGCGGAAGTGTGCCATATTGTTAAAGCCGGTCATTGAGGCGGCTTCTGACACATTATGTTCTCCTGTAAGTAATAGATGTGCACTATTTCTTAGCTTAATCTTTCGAACAAATTCATTGGGACTAAGTTCTGTCAAAGCTTTTACTTTACGATAGAAGGCAGAATAACTCATGTTCATACAATCAATCATAAAAGCGGTGTCTATTTTCTCTACATCCAGATTATCTTCTATCAATGAAGTCAATTTAGAGAGAAAGGCTTCGTCCAATCTGTTCAATTGCGGATGAGGGGATGAAGTAGATTGTCGCTTTTCGGTGTTCTTGACCACCGTAGACGGAACATTTTCCACAATTTGCCGGGCAAGGCGTTTCCGCATCTCCAACAAGTTCTTGATGCGACTCCTCAATAGTTTCGCACTGAAAGGTTTGGTCAAGTAAGAGTCGGCTCCACTGTCGTACCCCTCTTCTTTATCTTGTATGGAGTCCTTGGCTGTAAGGAGGATGACAGGGATGTGGCTGGTATTCATGTTCTCCTTGATGCCCTTGCACATGGCTATGCCATCCATTTCCGGCATCATGATGTCACTCACTATAATATTTGGAGTGTATCTTAACGCCAAAATCAGACCCTCCTTTCCGTTATTGGCTTGCAATATTTTATATGTATCTTGTAATTCATTGGCTATATATTCCCGGATGTCAGCATTGTCTTCCACCACCAACAGAATAGGGAATGCACTTTCCGGTTCGGCATCTTCTGCCATTTCCTTTACAACAGTAACCACTTTTTCTTCCTTGTGCAATGCCTCGGGGTAATTGTAATCGGTTTGTATGCGGAAGCGGAAAGTCGTTCCTTTCTCCACGGCACTTTCCACCTCCAGTGAACCGTGGTGCAAATCAACGAGCGACTTCACCAATGCCAGCCCGATACCGGTACCCGAAGCCTGGTGCTTGCCCTTCGCTTGATAGTATCGGTCGTAAATGTGCGGCAAGGACTCTGCGTCAATTCCATAGCCAGTATCTGCCACTATCATTTCTACATAGCTTATGCCATTTGCCTTTATTCGGTGCATGGAGAGTGTGATATGTCCTGCCCGAGTGTATTTGATGGCATTGGACAACAGATTGTTAAGTATGATCGTGATGATATCCGCATCGAAATAGATATTTTCCTGTACAGGTTCCACTTTGACATTGATTCTTACATGCTCATTTTGATTCAGCTCCTTATATCTCAATCCTATTTCTGTAATCAGATTGCTCAGGTTGCCTTTACCCACAGTCAGTTGTCTGTTTTGAGTTTCGGTCTTGCGGAATTCCATCAGTTGGTTGATAAGATTGAGCAGTTGCACGGCACTGCGGTATATGGTCTGTATTTTTGTACGGAAAGCGGCGGGTATGCCTTTGTTATCCTTTAAATCCTCCAACGGACCGATAATCAGCGTAAGCGGAGTACGTAATTCATGTGCGATATTTGTATAGAAGCGAAGCCGTTCATTGTGCAGTTCTTGTTCTTTCTGCCGATTTCTCTTTTCCATCTCCAGCGAGTTTTTCTCCACCTTTAAAGAACTCTTCAGCAGCAGTCTTTTTTTGTATGAACGGAAGATGAGATAAATAATGCACAATATTAATAAGGTATATAATGATTTGGCATACCATGTTGCCCAAATCGGCGGATTAATGACAATGTGTATGGATGCAGTATTTTTTTCATCCCATTCACCATTTTTCAGCCGTGCTTTAACTCGGAAGATATATTTACCCGGATCTATGTTTCGGAAGGTTATTTGTTGTTCTCCTTCGGTATCATACCACGTTCTGTCCAGTCCCTCCATTTGGTAGGCATACTCAACTAGACCTTCTTGTGCGTAATCTGGTACGGTGAATAAAAAGCGGAATGTATTGCGGTAATAAGGCAGGCTGATTACCCCTTTGTCATTGGGAACTGTTGTTTCTGCTTTTCTGTTTATTACCTTACGGTCAAAACTTTCGCAAGCGATGAGTTGGATAGGGGAGACAATATCCGTATTATTGATAAGTTGTGGATTGAAAGAACAGACACCATGTAAAGAACCGAAGCAGATAGTTCCGTCCGGCAAGATAGTTGCCGAGCCTTCGATAAAGCCTCCTGCAGGTATCCCGTTGTGATAATCATAATTGTAGAATTTCTGGCGGTAAACATTAAAACAGGCAATCCCCGTATAGGTACTTACCCAAATATTACCCAGTTTGTCTTGCTGGATGGCTCGGATATGGTTGTCGGCAAGTCCATACGCCTCATCGTATAATATAGTCTGTTCCGGTTGGTCGGTATCTTTCACATAGACCAGTCCATTATATGTAGCTATCCACAGTCCGTCATCCCGGTCTCGGTAAATTTGATTGATGTTATTGGTACGCAGGCGATTGCCGTCATACAGTCTTGTCAATTGTTTATGGTTTGCATCAACAACGTAGATTCCTACTCCCAATGTCCCTATCCATATTTTTCGTTGTTTATCTTGCATAAGAGCGAATGCAATCGGATTCCACCGTTTCCACTCCGGTACATTCCATCTTTGGATGCTATCATGGTGGCTGATATAGACTCCTTCCTCACTTCCTATCCACATTTGTCCTTGTTCATCTTCGTAAAAAGTGCGTACATCTATATTCTCCATACCCAAATCAATACGCTTGAAAGTATCATTCTTGGGATCATAGCGTAGTACTCCTTCGTCATCAATACCCATCCAAAGTCTACCTTGGCTGTCTTGTTTCATACTATAAATAACGGAATAAGCATGTGACAAGTGTGAAGAAACATTCCATTGCTTTTTTACTTTGTTGCCCTGCCAGCAGGTTAACGTATTTTCTCCTCCCAGCCATATTTCCCCTCCGCTATTCGCTTCTATGCTATACACTCGGCTGGGTGTTTTCACTCCATCCTTTTCACTATAGAAGGGCAGGGTATGGAAAAGGGGGCGGTTGTTCTCTATGAAGTCAACGCCAGTACTATGGTTACCTATCCAGATATGGCCGAATTTATCCTGCATTATGACACGCGTGTTGGGGGATGAAAGTCCGCTATTGATGTGAGTGATGTTCTCAAGGTGTAATTGGTCTTCCTGTCTCTTTAGCTCAAAATTGTTTAAGTCGAGTGTGCTGATTCCTCCTAAATCCGAGGCTATCCACAATACATTGTTTGTTGTTTCCGTGATATGATGTACATTGTCTCCAACCAAAGATTGGGGATTGTCGTCTTCATGGCGAAAGGAGGTAAACTCTTCTGTCATCGGATTAAATAATGCAAGCCCACCATTTGTCCCTACCCATATATTTTTTTTATGGTCTATGTAAATGCTTCGTACATTGTTTCCTGGCAAACTTTGGGGATTTTGGGCATCATGATAGAATTTTTTCACCGTTTTATTTTTCAGGTTGATTATGCTCATCCCTTCAGTAATATGTCCTACATACAAATAACCGTTGTTGTCATCTCTGCAACAACGATTGCAGTCTTTCAATCCTGATAGTGTAGAAGAATTATAGACATATATCTTGTGCGTATTTCGGTTGTAATAACTTATTCCGTTATCCACATGAGTAATCCATAAACCTTCATCACCAGCAGGCATGATATCTGTGATAGCATCACTGGCAAGTCCTTCTTTGGTACTCAGGTGGCTGAATTGCGATGTATGGCAGTCGAATATGCTTATGCCTTTTTGTCTGGAGCCTGCCCATACGCTATTGCTCTTCGCATCATAGTACACGGTTGTCAATTCATTGCTTGCCAATCCGGAGTTGTTTTCCCGGTATATGGTATTTCCGTTGCCAGTCCATCGGTTCAGTCCCTCTTCAGTGGCAATCCAAATAAACCCTTTTCCGTCCACGTCCATATCCCGTACAAAATCATTCGATAACCCATCGCGACTACTGATGTTCTTAAACAAGTAGTCAGACTGTGCGATGATGGGTATACATGAAATTGTAAGAAATAATAGTATTAGTACTTTTGCCATAACATATTCGATTAGGCTATTTTTTATTATCTTTTCTTTTTATGTAGACAAATATTGCTTTGACAATGGCAAAGATAATGTTTCATGGTGAAAGGAACAAAAAAATGGAAATGAAGAGTATTGTCTGCCATACTTGTGTCGAAGAAAAAAAGATTTCCATCGCTTTGTGAAAGATTTCCATCGTTACCGTTATTGTTTTTCCATCTGTCGTCATGCTTCGATAAATATTTAGAAAGAATAGTAGCGGCATAAGGAAGATTTACCTCTCATTCGTACCTCTCATTTTCTATATATTTGCAGCGTTGATATGACATATTAGTTTATTCTATTTTGATATAATAGATAATTTTATCATATCAATAATGCAATATTATATTACCAATGTTAACAAAAAGACTATGAAAGTATGGCAAAAAATGTATTAAGGGCATGGTTGGTAGACAACACGGTGACTACCGATGACAAGACGGACAAGATTTTCCAACTGGAGACCACCCGTAGCATCGACAAGAATATTATCTTGGACCGCATGGTGGCAAAGAATCCTGGTGTGCGGCGCGAGACGATGGCATTAGGCATCGAACTGATGGAAGAGGTGATAGCCGAAGCGTTGATGAATGGTGAGAGTGTGAACACTGGGCTGTTTCGTGGTGTGGCACAGTTTCGCGGCGTAGCGAAGCAGAACGCCTGGAATGCAGTAACCAACAGCATTTATGTCTCGTTCACTCAGGGCAAGACGCTTCGCGAGGCTATTAAGGATACACGTGTGGACGTGTTGGGAGAACGTCCCACAAAATTCTACATCGGCAGCGGACGGGATGCCGCTACTCGCGCAACGGACTTCAGCGCCACGGCAGGTCGCAATTTCACCCTTTTCGGCAAGAACCTCACGGTGGCAGGTACTGACCCTTCGGTGGGCGTTATGCTGACTTCCGCTATCACAGGAACTGTGACAAAGATAGACAACGCCATGATTGTGCTGAACGAGCCTTCGCGACTCATTATCTTGCTGCCTGCATCGTTGGAAGACGGCGAGTATATGCTTACAGTGACCACACAGTACAGAGGCGGTGGCGGTGCTCTGTTGAAAACACCCCGTAGTACCTCTCATACCATTTATATAGGCGAGGCACCCGAAGCTGGTGGTTCTACGGAGAAACCGGATGGCAGTGACGGGAATTTGGAAGAGAATCCGTTAGGATAAAAATCATTTATTGTGTAAGCAATATAGACAAGTAAGGTATAGGTATAATTAAGGTATAAGAAAGTATTCAGGATAACATATTTCTTCGGGCATACTTCGGACGAAGCTCTCGACTAAGGTAAGCGAAAACTTCGACCATAGGTAGTCGAGATCTTTGACTAAGCTAGTCAGTTGCTTCACTGATATTAAGCGTTTTTTTTGTCTGAAGTCCGAAGAACTTCTTATTTAAGAAGAGGAAATTAAAAGGAATTAACCCAAATGTTTAACCTAATTAAATTTAAGAAATGATGAAATCAAACTCATTCAGACTTCCGAGTAAAGCGACAGCCGTCTTACTGCTTTGTACCGGTCTCGTAGCGAGCCACCCGCTTGCCCTGTGGGCAGAGGACGGCGTGACTACTGTGCAGGCTGTGCAGCAACAGCAAGTCATAGTGAAAGGTACGGTCAGTGATGCCATGGGGCCCGTCATCGGTGCCAATGTTATTGAAAAAGGAAACAGAGGAAATGGAACTATTACTGATATTGATGGAAACTTCTCGCTCAAAGTGAAACCGGGTGCCACTTTGGAAATCCACTACATCGGCTATAAAACCGTAGAGGTAAAGGCTGTACCGGGAAAACCGTTGAATGTGACCTTGACGGAAGACAGCGAGATGCTAGACGAGGTGGTTGTTGTGGGGTACGGCACAATGCGTCGGAAAGATGTCACCGGCTCCGTCGTACAGATACGCCCCACAGCCATGCAGAACGAAGCCCCCAAGACCGTGCAAGACGTGCTTCGCGGCGCACCGGGTCTGAAGGTGGGGCTCGACACGTCGGCCAAAGGCGGCGGCTCACTCGAAATCCGTGGCGACCGCTCGCTGTCCAGCCTGACGGACGGCTCTCCGATGATTATCCTTGATAATATGCCATTTTATGGTGAGTTGTCTGAAATCAATCCTGAAGACATCGGGCAGATAGACGTGTTGAAGGATGCTTCGGCAGCAGCCGTTTATGGTGCCCGTGCGGCAAATGGCGTGGTCATCATCACTACCAAGAAAGGAAAGATGGGCAAACCTGTCATTAACTTCAGTGCAAAGGTGGGCTTCGTAACTAAAGCCAATTATAAAGAAGTATATGATGGTGACGGTTATATGAAGTACCGTGAAGACTGGTACAAGACCGCTACTTACGGAATGAATCCCGAAACCGGGCGTTACGAGGCCTACCAGACGGGAACTATCAAGCCCGGTTATTATGACCGTCCCGACCGCTTGCCTGCCGATGTTTCCATCGAAGACTGGCGCAACTATTCGGTCAATGCCGAAGGGCAGTCAGACCTCGGTATTTATGCTGACCGTGTGTTGACCCAGACAGACCAGTTGATACGTGACAACTTCCTTGCCGGAAGAACATACGACTGGTACAACAGCGCTTATCAAACCGGTATCAACCAGGATTATAATGCCAGTGTCTCTGGAGCGGGCGAGAAAATGAACTACTATATGTCCGTAGGCTATCTTCGTAATGAAGGGGTCATTCGGGGTACTGAATACCAAGCCATCCGTGCCAATATGAAATTGACTACCAACATTACTGACTGGCTGGAAGTCAGCGGTAATGTCAACTTCCAAAGCCGTAGTGATGGCGACCTGGCATTGAATGAAGGCTCCACACTCGCCAACAGTCCCTTTGCCAACTACTGCGATGCAGATGGAAACCTTGCCGTACATCCCATGGGTGAGAAGAACACCTACAACATGGGTTATAACTACGACTTCAACCATCAATATGAGCAACTTGAAAAGGGATATTACGTGCTGAACTCCATTTTCACAGCCAAACTGAAACTGCCGTTTAACATTAACTATTCATTCAATGCTTCTCCGCGCCTCCAGTGGTTCTACGACCGCTGGTTCCAGTCATCCGAACATCCCGATTGGGATGCGGTAAGCCACGGTGCCAACCGCAATACAGCTTCAAAATTCGACTGGTCTATCAATAACACCTTGTCATGGGACCATACTTTCGTTAAAAAACACCATGTCATGCTGACTTTGGTACAGGAAGCTGAAAAACACCAGTCATGGTCGGAAGGTATTGCCGCCCGTAATTTCCAGCCCACTGATGTATTGGGATTCCACTATGTGAATACGGCAGGAAAATTGGAGAGCAGCTTTTCCTCGTCTGACAGCTATCGCACAGCTGTAGGGCTGTTGGGGCGCCTGTTCTATTCTTACGACGACCGCTACATGATTACTGCATCCATCCGCCGAGATGCCTATTCGGCCTTCGGAGAGAAAGAACCTTGGGCCACATTCCCCTCTGTAGCCCTGGCATGGACTTTTACCAACGAAAAGTTCTTTAAATGGGAACCCATGAGCATGGGTAAGCTGAGACTCTCGTGGGGATTGAACGGAAACCGTGCCATTAACGACCCCTATCTGGCACTTGCCACACTCGATATCGGCGCCAAAATGTTTGGTTACTTGGATGCTTCGGGTAATCTGAAAGAGATGGAATACCTGAAAATCGGTCGTATGGCAAATCCCAACCTGAAGTGGGAAAAGAGCGAGGCCTACAACGTGGGCTTGGACTTCGGTTTCCAGAACAACCGCATCACCGGTTCTTTGGAAGGCTATGTGATAAAAACCAAGGATATGATTATGGGGCGTACGCTTCCTCCTTTCACCGGTTTCAATGACATTGCCACCAACTTGGGAGAGGTACAGAACAAAGGTGTGGAACTAATCATCAACTCACAGAATATGGCAACAAAGAACTTTGAGTGGAACACCAGTTTCAGCTTTGCTTACATGGATAATAAAGTGAAGCACCTTTATGGCGAATATGAAGATGTGCTCGATGCCAACGGAAACATTGTGGGTAGCAAGGAAAAAGACGAATATGGCAAATGGTGGATAGGACGCCCCATCGCTGCGATATGGGATTACCGTGTCACCGGTATCTGGCAACCCGACGAGATTGAAGAAGCTAAGAAAGTAGGCCAGCTACCGGGTGACCCCAAAGTGGCCAACAACTACACGGAAGACGACATCATCAATTCCGATGGCAGTCGTACCCCTGTTTATAACGACAAGGATAAGGAGTTCTTGGGACAAACTACTTCTCCTTACATTCTTTCCATGCGGAACAACTTCACTATCCTGAAAAATATCGACTTCTCCTTCAATCTCTATTCCTGTATCGGTTCCAAGATGAAAGACACCTCCTACCTGAACCAAGTGAACGCTTCAGAAATAGATTATGGCTTGAATCAGAGTATAAAAGAATACTGGACTCCGGAGCATCAGTCCAACACGTATGCACGGCTCAATTCTAAAGGACCTACGGGAGTAAATTCACCGGCAAGGTATATTGACCGCTCGTTCATCCGTCTCGAAAACATTTCGATTGGGTATACCTTCCCGAAATCCATTGTTTCCAGATGGGGACTTTCTAATTTGAAGGTTTATGGCACCATCCGTAATGCTGCCCTTTGGACCATGTCTCATTGGAAACTGAACGACATAGAGACCGGTGGTCTTGCACCTCGCACTTATTCTTTAGGTATAAATGTAACTTTATAAAACAGCACTCATTATGAACAACAATAGATTAAACAATAAGAAAAAAGGACTGTCTGGTTTAACAGCGGCTGCATGCGGCCTGCTTCTTCTCTGCGGATGCTCGGATTTTTTGGAGCCTAAACCGCTTTCCTTCTATGACCCGACAACCACATTTACCACAGAAGCCGGTCTGCAAGCCACCATGGCAGCTGCCGACAAGCAACTACGTGACATTTGGATAAACGGTGAAAGCAATGCTCTTGCCTTGGAATATCGCCTTTCGGAATTGGCGGCTAACGGGAAAACGGATGAAAGCAATCCTTTTTGTGACATCAACGGTACGCTGACACCTACCAACATGCGCGACCAGACCGGATGGTTCTGGAATGATGTTTATTACTCCGGCATCAAGTTTCCCAATACGATTTTGACCTACATCAACGGGGTGGAAGGGCTTGAAGAAGCCACCAAGAATGCCTATATAGGCCGTGCATATTTTCATCGTGCAATCCGTTACCTGAATCTGGTGTTCCAGTTCAAGGACATTCCTCTGCTGACCAAAGTCATTTCAGTACCTAAACAGAATTACGCTACTACTGACCGCAAGGCCATTTTGGATATGATAACCAAAGATATGGAGTTTGCCGTGGAATGGGTGCCCGAGCAAAAGGACATGGATATGGTCGGCCAAGTGAACAAGGGCGCATGCCGCCAACTCCTGATAAAGTGCTATTTGGCCACCGGGCAATGGGAAAAGGCAAAAGAACAGGCTGATATCCTTATAGATAAATCCGGTTATGAACTGATGAAAGAACCTTTCGGTACTTTTGTAGAGAGTGGGGAGCCTGAAACTTGGAAGATAACCCGTAATGTTATCTGGGATTTGCATCGTGCAGAGAACAAGCTGACGAGTGCCAATAAGGAGGTAATCTATGGCATTGTCAGCCGTGGATCGGGAGAATCCTTAAATGAATTTCATACTATGCGTGCCTTCGGACCGTTTTGGATAGATGCTAAAATCAAGGGACCGGATGGGAAACCTGGTGCTACGAATTTTGCCCGTAACAACGCCAAGTATAACAAAAAGTATGACTTTGTGCGGGTCATAGGTCGTGGTATAGCCAATATCCGTCCCACTTACTTCGCCACCCACACTTTGTGGCAGGTGAATGGTATGGACGATAAAGGTGACTTGCGCCATAGTGCTAAGGTGGGTAACTGGTTCCCCATGGATTCGCTGAAATACAATGACCCGGCATCGGCTTATTATGGCAAGACGTACGCAGAGGTACGTCCGGATTGTTCGCAAGACACCATCCGTTCCTGGTTCGATTTTCCTCTGTATAAAATCTATTTAAAGGATGTAGTAGCTGAAGGCAAGCCGCAAGAAAACAACTTCAAAGGCGCAACCAAAGGGTCTATCGCCGACTGGTATATCTATCGTTTGGCTGAGACGTACCTGCTCCGCGCCGAAGCTAAATTCTACATGGGCGATGCAACCGGTGCGGCAGACGATGTAAATGAAGTGCGGAAGCGGGCACATTGCGAACAACACTACACCACTGTTACCATCGGAGACATCATGAACGAACGTGCCCGTGAACTCTATCTCGAAGAGTTGCGTCAGGTGGAACTAAGCCGTGTCTCCTACTGCCTTGCACTGAGTGGAAAGCCTGATGAATGGGGGAATGTTTATGATGTGAATACTTACGATCGGCAAGAAGGTACTGATGCCAACGGGGGTAGCTATTGGTATCAGCGGATAGTGCATTACAGTGGCTTGTACAACACGGGCAAACCAATCAATGCCAATGGACGTGTATTCAACTACGAAATAGGTAAGCACAACCTGTACTGGCCGGTTCCCAACGAGGACATCAAGAAAAACACAGGCAGGCAAATGCGTCAGAATTTCGGCTACGATGGTTACGATCCAAACATCACGATGTGGGAGAATTGGGAGGATGCCGTGGCTGATGAAGACAAGACAGAATAAGATACTCAATAGGTTATAAAGTATATGTAGTATTATTTGTCGGCGAAATACGGTTTGTTTTGGGGGGATTGTATTTCGCCGACTTTGGTTCATGAGTTTTGTTGGAACCGAATAATCACCGGGCAGCGAGTCGGGAATATTAGATTCCGGCTGTGACTGAGGCTGATACCGGAAGCTATATTTTCTATTCCTAGTGATAAATGGGGAGAAACTGAAAGTTTTGTCGGGAAAGATAATCAGTAAGGGTACAACAAATGTGTTATTATGAGATTGATGATAAGAAATTTTTTTATTGCAATATGTTCTATAATTTTCTGTCCTTATAATCTGCAAGGACAAAATGGTGTTTCTTTAGAAACTAAATTAGTACATAAACTGACCTTAGTGGCAGATTCACTAACCAAGCATCTGAAACCTTGGATAGTCCCCGTTTCTATATTCGATGTACGGAAGTATGGAGCAATAGGTGATGGGAGTACGCTGAACACCACTGCTATACAGAAGGCAATCGACGCTTGCTTTGTCGCAGGTGGAGGAACCGTACGGATAGCAGGAGGAGAATACGTGACGGGCACTATAGAATTGAAATCCGGTGTGATGCTGGAGGTAGCCAAAGGTGCTCGCTTACTGGGTAGCACGAATTTGAAAGATTATCCAGACAAGGTGGAACGCTTTCAAAGTGTGATGAA
>OHPJ01000397.1_pt1 | contig 21445 bp, 20 predicted proteins | sample 1577701 | NCBI WGS metagenome assembly OHPJ01 (sample SAMEA3879517, study PRJEB24766) | human gut metagenome | biome: human-associated habitat; feature: feces | place: USA | collected 1985/1987 | reverse complement strand
CTTCAGGGTCAGATTTTATCAAGAGCCTGTGCGATATCAGCGATCAGGTCCTCACTGCTTTCGAGGCCGCAGCTCATCCGGACCAGTTCGGCGGGCACACCGGCGGCCTTCAGCTGCTCATCGTTCATCTGGCGGTGGGTGCTGGACGCCGGGTTCAGGCAGCAGGTGCGGGCATCGGCCACATGGGTCTCGATGGCGGCAAGCTTCAGGTTTTTCATAAAGGTGCTGGCGGCTTCGCGGCCCCCGGCCAGACCAAAGCTGACCACGCCGCAGCTGCCCTTCGGCAGATACTTTTCGGCCAGCGCATGATAGGGGCTGGATGCAAGGCCGCAGTAGTTGACGTAAGCCACCTTGGGGTGAGCTTCGAGGAACTGGGCCACTGCCATGCCGTTCTCACAGTGGCGCTGCATCCGGACGTGGAGGCTCTCCAGACCGAGATTCAGCATATAGGCGTTCATGGGGGACTGCATGGAGCCGAAGTCCCGCATCAGCTGCGCGGTGGCCTTGGTGATGAAAGCCCCCTCCTTGCCGAAGCGCTCGGCATAGGTGATGCCGTGGTAGCTGTCGTCCGGGGTGCACAGGCCGGGGAACTTCTCGGCGTGGGCCATCCAGTCGAACTTGCCGCCGTCCACAATGGCACCGCCCAACACCGCACCGTGGCCGTCCATGTACTTGGTGGTGGAGTGGGTCACGATGTCCGCGCCCCACTCAAAGGGGCGGCAGTTGACCGGCGTGGGGAAGGTGTTGTCCACGATCAGCGGCACGCCGTGGGCGTGCGCAGCCTTGGCAAACTTCTCGATATCCAGCACAGTCAGGGCGGGGTTGGCAATGGTCTCGCCGAACACCACCTTGGTGTTGGGCCGGAAGGCAGCGTTCAGCTCCTCCTCGGTGCACAGCGGGTCCACAAAGGTGGCCTCAATGCCCATCTTCTTCATGGTGACGGAGATGAGGTTGAAGGTGCCGCCGTAGATGGTGCTGGACGCCACGATGTGGTCGCCTGCCTCGCAGATATTGAACAGCGCAAAGAAGTTGGCCGCCTGACCGCTGGACGTCAGCATGGCGGCGGTGCCGCCTTCCAGCTCGCAGATCTTTTTCGCCACCATATCGCAGGTGGGGTTCTGCAGGCGGGAGTAGAAGTAGCCGTCGGCCTCGAGGTCGAACAGCTTGCCCATGTCCTCGCTGGTAGCGTACTTGAAGGTGGTGGACTGGATGATGGGGATCTGGCGGGGTTCGCCGTTGCCGGGGGTGTAGCCGCCCTGCACGCAGATGGTATCACGGTTCATTGCAACATACTCCTTTACTGGGTTTGTCTGTATAGCACAATTCCCCGCAGGAGTGCTGCAGCCTCCGGCGGGGAATTGAAACGTTGAATTTTACTTCCCGTCCGGGACGAAATGAGGAGAGAACTCCTTCCGTCAAAGCCTTTCGGCTTTGCCAGCTCCCTCAAAGAGGGAGGCTTTAAGGCTCCCTCTTTGAGGGAGCTGGCGCACGAAGTGCGACTGAAGGAGTTACTTCCTCAGCCGTTTATCGCTTCTGGCGGCCCAGAAGGTGCCAACGGTCTGGAAGATCTGCACCAGCAGCACCAGCAGGATGACGCAGACGATCATAATGTTGGTCTGGTAGCGGTAGTAGCCGTAGGAAAGGGCGATCTTGCCCAGGCCGCCGCCGCCGATGACACCGGACATGGCCGAGTAGCCCAGAATGGTGGTCAAAGCTGTGGTCATGCTGGAGATCAGGCCGGGCAGGCACTCGGGGATCATTACCTTGGTGATGATCTGGAACGGGGTCGCACCCATGCTCTGGGCGGCTTCCACCACACCCTCATCCAGCTCGCGCAGGCTGGTCTCCACCAGACGTGCCACAAACGGGAAGGCCGCGACCACCAGCGGAACGATGGTGGCCTTGGTGCCTACGGTGGTGCCCACGATGATACGGGTCAGCGGAAAAACGCAGATCATCAAAATCAGGAAAGGCACACTGCGCAGGATGTTGATGATGATATTCAGCAGGTGCATCAGCCAGCCGGGCAGGGGCAGAATGCCGTCCTTATCACCGGCCACCAGCAGCACGCCCAGCGGCAGGCCGATGACCAGAGAGAACGCGGTGGAGAGCACCGTCACATAGAAGGTCTCCCAGATGGCAAAGCCATAATCTGCAATGGTCATTCTCCGGTCACCTCCTCCACCGTAATGCCGGGCTGTGCCCGCATATAGGCAGCAGCCTGTTTTGCTTCGTCCAGGTCAGCGGGCAGCTTGAGCAGCATGGAGCCGTAGCACTGGCCGCTCAGGTCGCGGGTATCGGCGCTGAGCACCGACACCAGAATGCCCTTTTCGGCGGCAAGGCTTGCCACCAGCGGCTTTGCAGTGGAGGAACCATTAAAGGTAACGCGCACCACATGGTCATCCGGCGCAAAGCTGGAAAGGTCGCGGGCTGCGCTGCCGCCGTTGGGGGCGACGAGGCGCCTGGCCGCAGCCGTCTTGGGATTCGCGAAGATCTCGCGCACCTCACCCTGCTCCACGACCACGCCGCCGTCCAGAATGGCGACGGAGTCGCAGATCTCTTCCACGACGCTCATCTGGTGGGTGATGACCACCACGGTGATGCCCAGCTTCTTGTTGATGTCCTTGATGAGGGTCAGGATGGCGTGGGTCGTGTTGGGGTCCAGCGCACTGGTGGCCTCATCGCAGAGCAGGACTTTGGGGTTGGTGGCCAGCGCACGGGCAATGGCGATGCGCTGCTTCTGGCCGCCGGAGAGCTTGACGCCGCGCTCGCCCACGTAGGTGTCGAAGCCGTCCTTCAGGGCCAGAATGAACCGCTCCGCGCCCGCCAGACGGGCCGCTTCAACGATCTCCTCGCGGGTGGCACCGGGCTTGCCGTAGGCGATGTTCTCCGCCACCGAGCCGCTGAAGAGGTAGACGTCCTGCTGGACGATGCCGATGTCCTGCCGCAGACTCTTGAGGGTGACGTGCTGGATGTCCTGCCCGTCGATGTAGATGTGGCCGCTTGTCACATCGTAGAAGCGGGGGATCAGGTTGCACAGGGTGGTCTTACCGCCGCCGGAAGGGCCGATCAGTGCTGTCACTTCGCCCTGTTTCGCCGTGAAAGTGACATCGCGAAGTACGGTATCCTGACTGTCATAGGAGAATCCCACATGAGAAAATACAATGTCATACCCCTTAGGATCCATGGTGTCGGCACCGGTCTGGATCTCATGGGACAGGATCTCATCGAGACGGTCACACTGCACACTGGTACTGATAATAGCTGCCAGATTCTGCAGTGCCACCTGCAGGGGATCATACATCCGGGATACCAACAGGAGGAATACGAAGAAGGTCAGGATATCGATCTCCCCCTGTACCAATAATACACTGCCAATCAGTGCCACGGTCGCGATACCAAGTTTTAAGATCATCTGGGCACCGCCTACAAAGACTGCCGTACCAAGTTCTGTCACCAGTGCATGTTTTTCCACGGCACGGATCTTGCCCTCTAAGCCTTCCATGTACTCAGCCTGGGCATTGTTGACCCGGAGGTCACGTACGGTCTCCAGGCATTCCTGAATGCCGTCAGCACAGTCCATTTTTAATTTCATCTGCTTCTTACTTAAGCTCTTCTGTACCCTGCCGGAACATCCCACAATGAGGAAAGACACAGGCAGTACCCACAGTGCTGCGATTGCCATTCTCCAGTTCATGAAAAAGGTACCCACAGCGATCAGTGTGGTGGAGATACAGGAACCAACCAGTTCCGGAATGAAATGAGAGGATGCAGTCTCCATGGTGGCACAGTCCGCCATAATGGTGCTGGTCAGATCGGACAGATCCTTTTTTCCGAAGAAGGATAACGGGATCTTACGCAGCTGCTCTGCCAGGGCGATTCTGCGCACACCACTCTCCACATAGGTTGCCAGGAACGTGGCACGATACTGCACCAGTGTCGTCAGGGCGATCAGAAGAAGACAGAGTACGCAGCCCACAATGTAGAAAACACCTCTGCCTGCCATGGTGCCCTGTAAGTAATCTCTTACCAGAAAATACAGCATCCATACCGGAAACATCAACACCAGATCGGAACATGTTACGGATACAAATGCCTTTATCATATCCTTCGCACCTTTTTCGGAAAGCGCGTATTTATGCTGCAATTTTGCCTGTAAGCTACTCATTTTATTTTTCCCCCTTTCCTACCTTCCAACTGACGGATTTGTTGTACTCTTCCCACATATGGGCATACAGTCCGTTTTGTTCCAGCAATGTCTTATGGGTACCCTTCTCTGTGATCTCACCATCTTTCAGGACACAGATACTGTCAGCATCCACGATGGAGGACAATCTGTGTGCGATCATGATCACGGTCTTGCCTGCGGAAAGCTTCGTAAACGCCTGCTGTACCTTCGCCTCATTATCCGGATCGGCAAAAGCGGTAGCTTCATCCAGGATCAGGATCGGTGCATTTTTTAACATCGCTCTCGCAATGGACAGGCGCTGTGCCTCACCTCCGGATACATAAGTACCCTGGCTTCCGATGACGGTATCCACACCGTCCGGCAGCTTTGCAATGATATCCTCACACTGGGCATTTTTCAGAGCCTCCATGACTTCTTCTCTGGTGGCATCCTTTTTGCCCATGCGGACATTATCGTAAATGGACATCTTAAGCAATTTGCTGTCCTGAAATACGAAGGACACCATATTCATCAGCTGTGCGGAAGGAATATCCTTCACATCCACGCCGCCGATGCATACCTTACCTTCTGTGGTATCGTAGAAACGGGCAATAAGGCTTGCCAACGTGGTCTTACCGCCGCCGGAGGGACCGACAAATGCCACATGCTCTCCTTCTTTGATATCGAGATTGATCTGATGCAGGGCATCTCTTCCCGCATTTTCATAACGGAAGGATACATTTTGCAACGCAATGGAATGATCCTTGATGTTCTGCTCTTTGTCGGCTTCCGGCAAAGGCTTGCGGCTTAAGATACCATCGGTTCTTTTCAGGGCATCCTCCACGATCATCCGGTTCTCTCCGCCGTACATGATCTTGCCTAATGTAACGGTCAGTACCGGAGTAATGATGATGTAAAACAGAAGGTTGATCAGCACCTCAGGATCCCCGCTTGCTCCACCAAACCAATAAGCAGCACCGATCAGAACGGCAAAGATAGCATTGATAAATGTGGTAAAACCTACCATTGGCCACATCAGTTCTTTGGTATAGGCGATGGTCCATTTTTCATATTTTTTAATAGAGGTCTGGAACCGCTTGAAAGAAAATACCGACTGTCCGAAGGTCTTCACTACCGGAATGCCGCGGACGTATTCCACGGCTTCACTGGACATCTCCTCCAGGGCATTCTGGTACTCTTCCATCTTATCTTTCATACGCTGTCCGGTCATTGCACCCATGATGAGAAATGCAAATACCACCGGCACCAGACTCAACAATCCCAGTTTCCAGTCAAATACTACCAGCAAAAGTAACAGTCCCCCAGGCGTTGCCATTGCCCCTGCCTTATCCGGCATCTGGTGTGCCAGATAGGTCTCGGTGGCTGCGGTGGACTCGTTGACGATCTTGCGGATCTTACCGCTGCCCTCACTGTCCATGAATCCCATGGGCAGCGTCAGGATATGACGCATCAGCGTGCTTCGCATATTTGCCTGCACGTGGAAGGCTGCAATGTGGGAGCACAACAGTGCGCAGATATAAATGATCATGGAAAGCAGTGCAAATCCCACGGCACTCCATCCAAGCCCCGACAGATTCTGCGCCTTGCTGTAATCCGGCGCTGCCAGCACCACTTCCTGCATGATCCTCCATATGTAATAGAACGGCAATAGCGCGATCAGGGCACTGGCGGCAGACAGGATCCATGACGCAATGGTCAGATACTTGTAGCTGCCCGCATAGGTAAACAGCTTATGCATAGTACTTTCTTTTTTCATGTGATCTTTTCCCTCTTTCCCTTTATGCTTTTTGTCATAACACTGCTTGTTTTGAATTAGTTGTAACTAACCACATCGGTTTTTATAAGACTGCCTCTGCTTTCAGAAGCAGTCTTTTCATTTCAGATTTTCCGGGTATTCCGAAGTCTTAGTCTTCCCCTTACCCCAGCTTTATGATGGCACCCCAGCCACCATAATGATATTTCTCCAGCATATGCAGATATTTTCTGGCGGTATCTCTGTCCATGCGGTGTCTGACGACTTCGAACATACTGTCGAACATGGCTCTCGCCATGATATGTATGAACTCTTCCGTAATTTCACTGCCGTCCTGCAGGGACGCCGTTGCCTCTATGTACTTGTAGGTGTACTCTGTCTCAATATCCACCAGATGTTCCACGAAATCCTGATACTTGGTACCGTAGGAAGCATCCAGCAATAGCTGGAAATCCTCAAAGTGATCGTAGACATAATCCAGCATTTCGTCCATTCCGGAAACCACATACGTCTCCATCACCTTCGGCTGAACCTCTGCCTCCCTGGCATGAAATTCCTCCTGTGTCTTCAGAAATATCCGGGTCAGCCCCTCTGCCGCAGGCTCTACAATGGCACTGAACAGTCCTTCCTTATCCCGGAATCTGGAATAGATGGATCCGGTGGTCGTGTCCGCCTTCGCCGAGATGGTCCGCAGGGATGCTTCGGAATATCCCTTCTCCAGAAATTCTTCTTTTGCACATGCCAGAATTTTCTCTGAAACTCCTTCAATCGGTTTTGTCACTTTTTCCTCCCAAATTTATAACAGCGTTATATAACACTGTTATAAATATAAACACATTCTATTTTTCTGTCAAGTAGGGAAAACTTATTTTAAAGTTCAGCCCGCACCATCGTGCACACCCGGTCCGCCAGTTCGATGGTGGATGGTCTATGGGCGATCATGAGGATCGTCTTCTGTCCCTGGAGGTTCCGCAGAGCTTCGTTGACTGCCTGTTCGGACTCGTTATCCAGTGCCGAGGTTGCCTCATCCAGCAGGATGATGGAAGTATCGTTTAAGATTGCTCTGGCAATGGCAATCCGCTGTCTCTGCCCGCCGGAGAGATTGTTGCCCCGCTCGCCCACCGTGGTATCATACCCTTCCGGGAATTCCATGATAAAGTCATGGGCATGCGCCTGCATTGCCGCTTCTCTGATCTCTTTCTCTGTGGCATCCGGTCTTCCCATACGGATATTCTCCGCAATAGAGCCCTGGAACAGGTACGGCTCCTGGGGGACATAGGCGATCTGACGGCGCAGGTCTGCTAGGTCACTCTCCCGCATAGACATTCCGTTGACACGAATATCGCCTTCTCCTAAAGGATACAGTCCCAGCAGAAGCTTGGAGAGGGTCGTCTTGCCGCAGCCGGAAGCACCGGTGATGGCGACGCATTCCCCCTTTTTTACTTCTAGGGAAAAATGACGGAGCACGTCTTCCTCCCCAGTGTAGGAAAAACGGATAGACCGGATTTCCACAGCATTGGCATGCTGTATCCCGGTCGTGGTCTTCTGCCCGGCAGGCGTCTCTGCCTGCGCTGTCTCTGCTACCCGTTCGTCGCCGTTCTCCCGATACCAGTTGGCAGGCTCCTTCACCTCATCGAGGAAATCGAAGATATTCTGTGCATTGGCAAGACATCCCACCAGCTCCGGAATGTACTTTCCGATCTGTAAGAACTGGAACGAGAAGGAAGCATACAGGGTATAGATCGCCGCCAGCGCTCCCAGGGTGGTGTAGCCTTTGTCCACGTAGTAGATTCCCAACATCAGAAATACCAGGGAACACAACAGTTCAAAGCCCTTGCTGCTGCCCTCCAGGCAGGCGGTATACAATGTCTTGCGACCGTTTTTTTTCTCATAATGGTGATTCTCTTCCCGAAACTGCGCCACGGTTCCCCGCCCGCCGGGAAACATCCTCACCTGCTCCATTCCCTGCAACATGTCCGACAGCCGGTTCGTCATAGCAGTATTTACTCCTGACAGTTCTCTGCTGATGCGGTGCATGGGATTTAACAATAACAGCTCAATCGCCATCATCACGCTGTTAACTGCCAGCAGGCACAATGTCAGCTGCCAGCTTAAGAGAAACATAGGAATCAGGTATGACACCACCTGTAAAAAGGGCATCACCACTCTCCGTAGTCTGGAACCGTAGATGTCTCCCATTTTCGTGAGATCATAGGACACTTTGGAGACGATCTCGCCGCTGTGGTGTTTTTCATAATAGCTGTAGGGAAGGCTCATCTCCGCATCCAGCACCCTCTCCGACAGATCACCGTAGACCCGCTTGGCTTCCACGTTGTAGCGGATCGTTGCCACACGGTAGATCAGTAGAGAGATCACGCCTACTACCACAATAGCTACGATGGAATACCCCAGTCTCTCATATTCCCCAGTCTGGGCAATATCCACCACACATTTCATCAGCAGTGAGCTCATGATCCCGAACAGGGCAAAGGTCACACTCATGACGAAGATGGATCCCAGGTAGACAAACCGCTTCTTCCCCATGACACGCATGGAGCGGATAAATAGCTTATAATTCTGCATGGTCTGCCTCCTCTCCGTACATGGCCGCATAGACTCCACTCTGTTTTAACAGTTCCTCATGGGTGCCGCACTCTGCGATCCGGCCCTGCCTGAGTACGCAGATCCTGTCTGCATTCTGTACCGTGGACAGACGATGTGCAATGGTGACACATGTTCTGCCCGCCATCACCGTGGAAATCGCTTCCTGGATCCCGCTCTCCGTCTCCACATCCAGCGCGGAGGTTGGCTCATCCAACAGAAGCACCGGGGCATCCTTCAGAATCGCTCTGGCAATGGCAAGGCGCTGTTTCTGGCCTCCGGAGAGGATCGCGCCCCGTTCTCCCACCATAGTGTCGTATCCTTCGGGCAGTGTCTGTATAAAATCATGGATCTGCGCCTTTTTGCAGGCTTCCACGATTTGTTCTTTCGTGGCTCCCGGCTTACTGTAAGCGATGTTCTCCGCGATGGTCGTAGGGAACAGGAATACATTTTGGGACACCAACGCGATCTGCTCCCGCAGGGCTTCCCGGTTCCATTCCTCAATCCTTCTGCCAAAGAACCGGTATTCTCCGGCCGTCTTTTCATAGAAGCCGCACAGAATGCGGAAGATCGTGCTCTTTCCGCCGCCGGACTCTCCTACAAATGCGATGTTTTCTCCTTTTTTTACCGAAAAAGTCAGTCCCTGTAATACCGGCACCTCTTCATGGTAGGCAAAATCTACCTGATCGAAAGCGATCACGTTCTCTGCTGCCAGAAGCGCCGCATCCGCGATTCCCTCGCCGGAGGGTTCCTCCTCCGTAGTCAGTATCTTCTCCACACGATCCACGCTGACCATTCCCGTGGAGGCATCCACCATGGCAAAAGGCAGTCCGGTATAGGCATCCACAAATTTGCTCAGGATCAGAATAAACGCCACCAGTCCGCCCAGACTGACCTCTCCGCGGCTGACCAGCCACACGGCGTAGATGGCACTGATAATGTTGGGAAGCCACTGAATCAGCTTTCGTACCACAATAGCGGTATTGGTGATCTGGGTACGCTTTTCCTCGTTCTCCACCAGTTCCACCGAAGCCCGGTGCATTTTCCTGCGGAAGACATCTTCGATGCCGAAGGAGCGCAGTACCAGAATACCGCTGACCGCATCCTGGGCGATCTGTGCCATTACGTCGGTCTTCTGCCGGTAGTTCGCCTGTAAACCGCGGATCCGTTTCACCAGTTTTCCTGCAATCCAGAAGATCAGGGGATATGTGATCAGAATGACCATAAGCAGCCCTAGGTTCGTCTCCCCGATATAGACTGCATAGGTAAAAATGCCAATGAGGCTGGCGATCATATCCGGCAGCACCGTCTCCAGAAAACTGGTGATCTCTCCCAGATCTCCGATGACTTTATTGAGTAAGGTAGCAGAATAATTGGCATCAAAATATTTATACTCCGTGCGGTACAGCTTCTCCGCCACCAGATCCCGGTACTCCGTGCAGACCGCCACCGCATACCGGTTGGCTGCGGCACTTTGCAGAAAAGCGGCAATGGTTCCCACCACCGTATAGATCAAAAATTGCAGCAGAAAGCTGCCAAACAGGACTTGCCTGCCTGACAGCATTTCGTCGATCACGCCGCTGATGATTTTATTGCCCTGCACGAGGATCACGCTGACGGCCAATGCCAGAATCGCTTCTGTCGCAAGCAGTCCGCCGTGTCGTATCATACAGCCTGGGAATACCTTCTTATTATGCATACGCCCCTCCGTTGTCTTTTATTCGTAATTTTAATAATACTATATATTATAAATTACCATTTTATAAAATACAAGTTTGACATTTTATAAAAGTAATGTTATCATAATTTTAGAAAAGGTGCTACTGATGACGGTTCACCTGATTTATATGAGGAAAAATGACTGCTCAACTTGTCAGGTTAGGGGCGGTCATTTTTTTGTGGTCTTATCACTATTAGAACCAATCGAATAGCCAAGACCCAAACAGGTTAAGCAGAGACTAATCACTGCAATCAAGTCACCGATTGTTAGCATAAGCAGAGTCCTCCTTTCCAAGATTTCCCATATGGGATGATCTATGTAATCAGAGCTATCAACTCTCCGCAAAAAGTGAACCGCCATTCACGTCAACGTGAAGTAGCACCTTAAGGCTAACGCCCATATACATTATATAGAACATTCGTTCTGCTTGTCAACTTATTTATTGTTAGTATTCCTTTTCCTATTTCTGTACAGTAAATTCTATAGGAGATGTCACCTTGCTGTAGATGTCCCATTCTTTTATATACTCCTCTTCGGTGCTTTCCACAGTCTGTCCCTGATCGTCCAGCCGGTAATAAGTCGCATTACCGTTCTCGTCATAGACTTCCGTATTGGAACGGGCAAGTCCCAGCTTCGTTGGTCAAAACAATTGTCGTTCCGTCCTTCGGATTCGTCAGAAAACATACCGCCACGATCACGCATACCACGACTGCCGCCAGCAGGATCCAAAAGGACGGTTTCTTATAATTCAATACTTCTTTCACTCTTTTTTTCACCCCTACTTTCCCAAAGGCAAGCGGACATACCATCACCAGCCGCCTTTGCATACTACAGGAAAGCAGTGCATAGGAATAGCTTTTGCGTTCTTACAGCGTAAAATCTCTCACCGCGCTTTCATCACATGCCAGTTCCAGATCCCGGCAGAACAGAATATATGCCACCCAGACAAACGGATTGTACCAGTGGATCATAAGGAGTACAAAACCGAGCGGTTTCCACCACTGGTCGCCCCGCTTAAGATAGTACCAACGAAAAACGTGTTTTCCGTGTGAAACTTAGAACTTCTTTACGATAGAGCCCTTGCTCTGAGTGATTAGAAGTTCTTTTCACACTGCTCCCCCTTCCGCTTCATCGATCATCTTGCGGATCTTCGCCGCTTCCTCTGCGGTCAGCGCCCTGTCCTTCGTAAAAGCTGCAAGAAACGCAGGCAGAGACCCCTCAAAAGTATCCTCCACAAACTGTCTGCTCTGCATCGCATAGAACTCTTCTCTGGAGATCAGGGAAGTCACCGTCCCGTTGTCATTGCGAAACAGACCTTTGTCACACAGTCTGCGCAGCACATTATGCGCCGTGGTGCGCTTCCAGTGAAATGCTTCCTCCGTCAGCTTTACCAGTTCCGAAGAAGACACCGGTTCATGCTCCCAGATCATATCTGCATATCGTGCCTCGACCACACCCAACTGAATTTCTGCCATGCTGTTTCCTCCTATTACTGTTTTCCTGATTACATAGATTTCTTTTGATCTTCTTATTTTACTTTTGCAAAAGTAGAGAGACCACATGTTGTGGTCTGATTACAGACTACATCATGTGGTCTCCATTGTCAAGCATATCTTCTATCAAAAATTACCGCTGGATATCATATATTTCCGGCCAGCCTGCCCGTTCTCCCCGGTCGATCTCCCGCTGGATCCGCTCATAAATATACAGGTTTTTGTGTTCCAGATCGATCAGCTGCAACAGTTCATCATCTGTCAGGGCACGCTCCGGGTAGTAAAACTGTGCGTCTGCAATACAGTAAGCAAGTTCCTGTCCGTCATATTCTTTTGGGAATGTGATCACTGTAATGGTTGTCTCTGTATAGGCATTTTCCTGTTCGTACTTTTCCGTCCACTCTTCATAACGGATCTGTTCCTCCGGTGTCAGGTCACGGCTGTCCACTCCCCAGAGATCCACCGGCGCGGAAGAAAGCATTGCATACAGTTCATCGATTTCCGCATCCGACATCTGTTCATAACGGTCAAAATAGGACAGGTCGGAATATTTCTGCTGCCATATTTTTTCCTGTATACTGTAATCCAGTTTGTGGATATATTCGATGACTTCCAGCCATTCCTCTTCGGTGACAGTGGTATTCGGCAGATAAATGAGACAGCCATATTCTTCCCCGGGGGTGCTCCGGGCAGCTACACCGCTGCCGGAATAGTTCTCGTCTTCGGCAAGTTCCCGGATCTGCCCTGTAGGGTATTTACCGTCTGCTTCGTATTCTCCTGTCAGCTGCTCATAGACGCTTCGTTCTCGCGCCGTCAGTTCTCTGTTAAATTCCGCCGTCACATTGCCCTGCTCTGCCACCATCTCCAAGTGTAACAAATCGTCTGCGCTGATATCCGTCATGCGCTCTGCAAGATACCGACGGTATCCTACGATTCCCGCGGCGGTGGCGGATACTGCAGTGACGGAGAGGATGCCCACAGCTAACAAGATGCCTGCTGCCCGAGGGAAGCTCCTGACTCTCCTGCCCGCGGGTTGCTTCTCCTGCGATGCCTGTTGCCTGATCTGTGCATAGGCTGCATCCGCATGATCCTGTACGATCTGTGGAAGTTCTATCTCGATTTCCTGTATTCGTCTCATTTTCTTCCGCCTCCTTCCTCGGTCTCCGCATAATATCTCGCCAGCTGCTCCCGCCCTCTGGCGAGACGCGTGCGCACCGTACTGTCCGGCAGCTGCAGTAATTTTCCGATCTCCGCCGTCCGCAGTCCTTCCGCATAGAACAGCACTACGATCAGACGATATTTTTCATCCAGTCCCCACAGGGCTTCCTTCCATTCCAAATTTGCCTCTGCCTCCACTGTATCCTTCGCTGCCTGTTCCGGCAGTTCTTCCACACAGATCATCCGTCTCCCTGAGCGCAGGATATCCTTGCATTTATTGATCAGAATACGGATCATCCAGGTCTTGAAATACCGGTTTTTCTGTAATGTATCTATTTTCTCCCAACAGGTGAGAATCGTCTCCTGCATGGCGTCCGCAATATCCGCATCCTGCGACAGGATTGCACTGGCCGTACGGTACATATCCCGTTCATGAAGCTGCATCAGCTCCGTGAAAGCATCCGGATTCCGCTTCTTCGACCTGCGCACCAGTTGTTCTACCTCTCCCATGTGCCTCGTCCTTTCTTCCTCATAAGTATACGTCTTATGACTATTAGACGGAAGAGTCTGTGAAAATGTCCCAGGGATAAATAACAAAATCTAATTTTTACCTTAGAAAAAACTTTTCAGCCTATTCCGGGTCAAAGTTCTATTTTGCTATATATAGTCCGTTTAATTTTCTTTTTATTCCTCTGACTACTAAATATGGTATTGTGCACTTTTTTGTTGTGGAATTGTATACGAAATATTAGAATTGAAACGCACTACTCTGCATGATACACTTCTTGAGAAGCAACCGTGTTGCAAGGTGGTAGCCTCCCGGCTTATTTTTCTAACTAAGAAGGGAGGGCGCACGAAGTCCGGGGGACTTCGGCCTTGCGCGGACCGAAGCGGAGCGGAGAAGGTGCTAATGGATATGTATGAAGTATTAAGCCTGTTATTTTTGGGTGGTACATTTCTCATTGCGCTGCTTGCCTACATAGACAGTAGGGTAAACAAGCGAAAATAAATAAACCTACCTTGTCACTTGGCCAGTACAGGTAGGTTTACTAAACAATTACCGGGAGGCTAACCACTTTGTGGGCGGTTGCTTCTCTTTATGCTTCGATTATAATATCTTTCTTACTTTCTTTCAAGTATTAGTTTTAAAAATTATTTTTCAGCAGCTTACGGTCTCTGTCCCATAGCGCCTTCCAGTGTCAGAGTCTCACCGCTCATATACTTGAAGTCAGGGGAAGCCAGCTGTACGCAGACACGGCCGATCTCCTTCTCCACGTCGCCGTAATGTCCCATAGGAGGCATCTTGACGTTTGCCTTGAAAGCATCGGGATATGCCTGCTCGAATTTCTCCAGCTGTGCGGTCCATGCCAGAGGACATACAACGTTGACATTGATGCCATCGGGACCCCACTCGGTAGCTGCGACTCTGGTCAGTCCGCGGATACCTTCCTTGGCCGCCGCATAAGCGCACTGTCCGAAATTACCGAAGAGACCTGCTCCGGAGGCAAAGTTAATAACGGAACCCTTGGTCTCCTTCAGGTAAGGATAGCAGGCCTTCATATAGTAGAATGCTGCATACAGACCGGAATATACCGCCAGGTCAAACTGCTCGGTGGTATGATCTGCGATGGTTACACCGGAAGCGGAAGCCTGCGCATTGTTGATCAGTACATCGATCCTTCCGAAAGTGTCAATCGCCTGCTTCACCACATTCTGTACGATCGCTTCGTTGTCTGAACCGGCGCTGACATCTGCCTGTACGGGAAGTACCTTGATACCGTACTTTGCCTCCAGTTCTTCCTTCGCATCCGTCAGCTTCTGTACATTGCGTCCGGTCAGCACCAGATTGGCACCTTCTTTGGCATAAGCGGTTGCGATTCCGTAACCGATGGAACCGCACTCTCCGTTACTCAATACCGCTCTTCCTCCACCGGTGATGATTGCTGTCTTTCCTGTTAAAAATCCCATAAAATACCCTCCCTTTCTTGTTTTTATCTATTTCCTTATAAAACTGCTTATCTGCCTAAATGCAAGCATTCGCAGAACGCAGTTTTGCATGGCTCTGAATAGTTACCATTATAGCATAATTATAAGCGCTTTACCTGAGAAAAATACTCACCAATATTCCTATGATTCCGCCAATAATGAAAGTAGCAGGAATGCCGTACGCATCCTTTTTTGTCATCCGATCCCACTCAATCCGCGAAGGTGTCATCTTCGTATGGCACATGCTCTGATAGCAGAGATAAATATGTCTCCAACGACACAGATACCCCACCAGATTATAGATTCCATCCAATAATATTCCCACTGCCAGTACAAACAGCATTGTAATTCTCCCCCGGTAGAAGTCTGCCAGCGCTCCTGCTATCAGAATCAATACCGGATAGCCATAACGATCCAAATATGCCAAAATGTACATTACTGTCGTAGAATAACTGCGTTCCGGCTTCTTCTCAACGATCACTTCCGTGCACCCCCAGTCGCTCTGCCTCCTGCAGGAACCTGACTTCGATCTCTCCCGGCGTATGCTCCGCCAGATCCGGTACGGAAAAAAGTTTCGGCACTTCTCTGTTCTCTTCGCCATGAAGCAATGTCTTCAGTTCCAGTTCCAGAATCTCATCGTCAATCTGTTTCCAGCGGCGGTTCTCCTCTTCCGTCAGATCATCCAGTCCGAAATGTGTAAGGATCGTTCCCATGATCTTACTTTCAATCTCCAGATAATTGGTCAGATAGATCTTCACCGGGCGGATGATATCCGATATATATCCCTCGCTGGCATCATGGAGCAGACAGGCGAGCTGCTGCCTCTTAGACCACCCTCTGGCTTTCGCTTCCGCAGCACAGTTGAGCGAATGCTGTCCCACCGAATAAAAATAGGTCAGCTGTCCGCCTCCCCGGCATAATAAGCTCAAAGCATGGGCGATATCTTCGATATAGACATCTCCCGGTGTCATCTGCATGGGATCAAACTTTCTGCCAGAATATGTAGTCATGGTGTTCATAAGTGTCGCTCCTTATTTCTCCGCGCGGATCAGGTTCTTATAGAATCTGACAGCTCCGGGCAGACAATTATACTCAATATTTTCGTTCAATCCATGCATTCCCTTCATCTGTTCCGGTCCGTAGACTACCGGTGCAAAACGGATACAATTCCTGCAGATCGGCTGGTAAAACTGTGCATCGGTCGCACCCGTCATCACATAAGGGCTGGAAGGCAGTCCCGGGAAAGTATCCGCGATGGTCTGCTCCACCAGATGGAATGCTTCTCCGTGAATATCCACAGGCGGCGTATAATCATTAGCATGCAGCACTTCGGTCTCCAGACCGTATTTACCTGCTACTTTTTTGATGATCTCCAGGCTCTCTTTTTCCCCCTGATGAGGAATAAAACGCATGTTAGCGCCCACATAGGCTTCCTGAGGCAACACATTATAGGCATCGGAACCCTTCTGCACCGTGAAAGCGATCGTCGTCTTAAGCATTGCACCTGCCTGGGCACTGATCGCAGGCATGACTGCTTTTAATACCGGTCCGAACAGCCACACATTACCGAATACCAGCTTCATTCCAAATCCGGCATAGGGAGCCAGTTCTGTGAACATCGCCGATACCTCCGGCAGCAGTTTTTTCCGGAACGGGGAATGCGTCTCCACCTCATTGACAAAAGCGGATAATCTGGCAATGGGAGTTCCCTTCGACGGTGCGCTGGCATGACCACCGTTGCTCCGTGCGGTGAACTTCACATCTGCCTTGCCCTTTTCAAATACGCCTACCATTGCAAAATTGCCATGGATGCCGCCGATGGGTTCGGTGATGATCGCACCGCCCTCATCACATACCAGGAAAAGTTCGATCCCTCTGCGCTGCAGCTCCGCAACTATCTTCGGTGCACCGTCACCGCCCCACTCTTCCGTGCAGGAGCTTGCCAGATAGACATCGGTGGGCGGGATGAACCCTTCCGACAGGAGTTCTTCCACCGCCTGGAAAAATGCCATTACAGAGGCTTTGGTATCGGCTGCGCCTCTGCCCCATACTTTTCCTTCTGCGATATCTCCGGAAAAAGGTGCATGAATCCATTCACCTTCCGCCGGCACCACATCCTGGTGGCTCATGAGCAGGATCGGTTTCTCAGAGCTTTTTCCTTTCCAGTAAAATAACAGATTCCCATCGATCTCTGTCTTCTCCAGCTTCTCATGTACCAGAGGGAACAGTTCCTCCAGCACCTTATGGAAGCCTAAGAATTTCTCCACCTCTGCCACGTTGGCATAGGAGGTGGTGTCATATTGAATCATTTTCGACAGCTTCTCTGCCAGTGCCAGCGCTTCCTCCTCCGGTTCGTCTGCCACATAAGTCGAAGTCTTCGACGGCATCAATAAGGTACGGAGCACTGCGATCAACAGTAACAATACGATCACAGCCAACACTGCAAGAAGTATCAAACCTATGTATTTCATATCTCTCCTCTTTTCTTAATTATTCTTCTGTCGTTTTCTGTGTATTCTTTTTCCGGAACAGCAGATATGCCACACCAATGGCAATCGCGCCGGAAGGAACGATCATAAAGCTGGTAGATCCGATCAGTGACGGTACCAGAATGAATAACAGGCTCATGAGGATCAGCGGCAATGCAGCGATCTTCATATTTTTCCGGTAATATTTGTACGCCATGGCACCGAACAGCGCCGGAACCACATTTTCAAAAGCCGGCTGCAATACTTCGCTCTGCAGCACGGGCTGCAGCGGCACCATCAATAACACGCCCAATGCCAGGACGAGGATTGTCACCAGGGAAGATGTTGCGATGGAGATTGTGGAGATGATCTCATTTTCCGGCGTTCCGGTCTTCGCTCCTACCATGTCTCTCGCATTGACCGCGCAGGGAATCTTCATATTGATCAGGTTACCGGTGATAAATGCCAGATATCCGCCGCCGGCTCCCAGCATCGGTGTGTAGATCAAAAACTCCGCGATGCTGCTGACCAGCCATACGATTCCCACAGAGAGAAACCCCTTTCCAACAGCCCCCAGATCCGGATACGCACCTAAAAGCTTACCGATGAGAAACGGTGCTCCCACCAACATCACCAGCGTAATGATACTCACAGTCCGCCCGATGACATGTGTTTTCTTCGTGTAGGCCTGCCAGGTATCTGGACTCTGCCCGGTCTGCTCCTTTGTTGCTTCTACATTATTCAGTTCCTTATTATCTATTGTCATGCTGTCCGCTTTCATGTTATCTGTTCTCGTACTATCTGCTTTCATACTATCTGCCTTCATGCTATCTGTTCTCATATTGATATTCCTTTCCGTTTCGGAGATACGCTACCCGGTACTATGTAGGTTGTTCTGTCAGTCGTTACAGCAACCCCACCAGCACCGCTGCCGTCATACCGATGATCATGCTTCCGGCAATGGAAAAGCTGTCCACCCAGGCTTTTCCTTTTTTCTCAATGAGGTATACAAACCCTGCCATCACCAGTGCCGATACCGCCATTACCACTAACGGAATGTAATCTCCGTGAAACGTAAACAATCCGTTCTCCGATACAAAACCACCGAGATATCTTCCGATGTAGGTGCTGACCAGTCCGATGAACATGGCAGTCATTGCCATATCTCCGAAGCCCGGCTTGCCGGATTTTTTATTCGAGGTCAGCTTCTGTGTATATTTTTTATTCAGGAAAATGGACAATGCCATGCCCCAGATAATGCAGATGCTCATGAGCAGTGCGATCGTGGAAAATGCCTGCGGTGTCATTTCCGCAGCAGACAATGTGCTCATTCCCACCTGCTCCGCTGCTGCCTGCGCCACCTGGGTCTCATAATGCAGTGCACCGATCACGGACAATCGAAGCCACGGCCAGGGTGTTCCCAGACTTCCCGACAGGGCGATGACACCCAGCAGGATCCCCACACTGGGCAACAGGGAAAAGGTCGCACTGGAGATGATCGTACGCTTCATTTTCGTGGTATCCATACCGAGTGCCTGCCCGGCGCGGTATGCCCTCACCAGAAAAATCACACAGACCACCGCCACAAAAGCAATGATCCCTCCACAGATCAGGTACATCGGTACACTGTTTAACTGACTTAAGATTGACATGTCTCTTCCTCCTTCAGAATCTCTCTGATTTTATCTTCCTGTAAATACTCTCCGATGACGATCAGCACCTCCTGCCCCACTGCGACAGACTGCATCGTATGACTGTCCGGTGTAGCATTCAATTCCATCCATTGTCCTGCTCCGTTTTTCACAAAGCCCTTGATACGGAATACTTCTCCGCAGGACTTGTCGGCAAACAGTCTGGGCACCGCCCGTTCCAAAGCCTCCGGCTTAATCTTCTCTTCCATGAAAAATAAAGAGTCGAAGCTCTGTCCATTCTCTAAATCCATCTTGCGGTAACTTTCCAGACGATAACCGCATTTGGATACTTCCTCTAAATCTTCTTTTGTCAGATCCGTGAGATTTTTCTGTAAGATGTCCTTCTTGGGGTCGATTCTCCGGTCACAGCGGATCTGTTCCAGTGCCCGGTTGAGATGTGCCACCGTGTTCTCACACTGTTCCCTGTTGGCTGCATCCGCATGGCTCAGGATCACTTTTCCGGCATTGGCAGCCTCCGATGCCAGCAGATAGTCCGCCTGCTGTGAGAAATTATTCTCCAATCTTGCATCCAGTATGGCGATGACATTGCCGATCTCATACCACTGGTCCAGTGGCTCCTCCCGAAGTGCATCAAAAAACTCATCTACATCATAGATTCCCGACGGCTCCACCAGCACCCTGTCATAACCACACATTCGCATGGAGATCAGCTTCGTACGGAAACGCCTCCTGTGGCTCTCCGCATCGCATCCTCCGGCGATCATCTCCAGTTCGCACTGATCTCCCCTGAGTTCGTGGAGCATCAGCATATCCACGTTGATGGCACCGAAATCATTTTCCAGAATACCGATATGCAGTCCCTGATCCATCAGATATTCCGCATATTTTTTCAGAAAAGTAGTCTTTCCGGATCCCAGGAAACCTGTGATCAGATCGATCGTTACCATATATCGTCTTTCCTCTCTGTTTCATTGATTTGCATAGTGATCACTTCTATAATTCTTTCTCATAACACCAGTAGGAATGCCCGAAAAGCTCACATTCCCCTGCCGTGGTAAAATGCAATTTTTCATAAGAGCGTAATGCTTTCACATTGTCCTTTGCCACTAAAATGTGTACCGCCTTATAACCCTGTGATTTCAATTCCGCCATAGCTTCCTGCAGCAGGATCCTGGCAATGCCGCGATTCTGATATTCTACCGCCACTCCCAGTCTGGACAGCTCTGCCACCGGGGTAAGATCCTCTGACCAACAGGACAGTGCCTCCACTTCCGGGTCATCGTCTATGGAAATTGTGCCTATTAATCGTTCTCTCTCATCAGGTTCCGGCATTCTCTCATACAAACAAAACAATGCATTTCTCGACAGGTCAAATTCCACTTCCCGTTCTGTGGGATAATTTTCTGTCCAGACACAATATTCGGTTCCAATCAGGGAACGGTATAACTGCAGGATTTCTCCTGCTTCTTCTCTGCGTGCCCTGCGAAATTCCATGTTGCCGTTCATGCTGTCTTATCCTCTCTCATCTTTTTCATAATCTGCAATTTTGCATCCTTTTTTGTTTCCTGTATTTTCGTGCTTCCATATGTTGTGCAGATATCATTCTATTTACATCTTCAACGTCTTCAGATATTCCTTCTGTTCCGGTGTTATACGGTAGCTTTCCCGTGCTTTCTGAATCGTCTTATTGTGTGTCCAGGTATCCAACCGTTGATCCTCTATATAACCGATTGTGGCATCCCATTGCTTTGCCAGTGCCGTGGCATAGAACCACGCGATCATCATGTTCACATAATATTCCTCGGAATGTACCGTTGCCGGGATCTCCAGATATTCCACCCGGAAATCCTCATCCAGGAAATGTGTCATCAGCATTTCCATTCCAAAGCGGCAGGTATATGGGTGTTCTGAGTCAGCCCATTCCTTTATTTTGTCTATCAGCCGGTCTCTGTTTTTGCGAAACACCCTCGGAGAAAAAATATCACACACCGCCCAGTTATCCACATAAGGCAGGAAGCGCTCCACTTCTTTTACACAGACTTCGTAATCTTTAATCTCCGCCACCAGCAACGCATGCAAAATATTTTCATCATAATAAGTGTGCGGCAGCTGTTTCAGAAACTCTACGCTCTCCGGATCCTTTCCATACTCCTTCGCAAGCTTACGAATTGCGGGAATACGGACTCCGATAATCGTCTCCACAGGAATCGTCGGGATTAATTTGCTCTGGAAATCACGGTAACCTTTATCTTGCAATTGAAATAATAATTCCTGTGCTTTCATACAATTTTCTCCTCAAAATGCCTGCTTTCTGTTTATTGTACCACAAGCATAGAAGATATGCAAAACAGTCATGGATGGAAATTGAGAGTGATGCGGCGAACGCCGCGATATGAAATAAGATTGGCAGCGCCTTTTGCTGACA
>OHPJ01000392.1_pt1 | contig 21529 bp, 16 predicted proteins | sample 1577701 | NCBI WGS metagenome assembly OHPJ01 (sample SAMEA3879517, study PRJEB24766) | human gut metagenome | biome: human-associated habitat; feature: feces | place: USA | collected 1985/1987 | reverse complement strand
CAGCATATTTTTGGTCCTTTACCCCGTTTAAATGCAAAAAGACAACCAAAAGACATATTTTAAAAAGAAAAGCTATGTGCGCGGGGGGAAGCTTTTGCTCCTTCCGCGCCAAAATGCATAAACAAATTTCTTAATTTATTACAAATTTATTTCATATTATTTGAATATGCTTTTTCACAATGGTATAATTAGCTTAAGCAATTTCGACACCAAATAATAGGAAAGGATTTTTACACATGAAAAAGAAATTATTGCCTGCACTTATAGTAACCGGACTTATTATCCTCGTTGTAATAATAATGGGTATAACTGCTCTTATCAATAAATACACCCCTACGAAAAAGACAGAGGATCTTAAAGAGTATTTCAATATCTCTTCTGATGATGAGGCTGCTCTCATTGTAGATAATGAGCTATCCGATTACAAGGCTAAAATAATAGATAAAAAAATATACGTTGATTACAAATTTGTTCACGACTCATTAAATTCCAGATTTTACTGGGATGCAAATGAGAATGTGCTTCTTTACACAACCGCATCTGATATCATCTCAGCTGCGGCTGACAGCAATAGCTACAGTGTCACCAAGCAGACCAATGACTTTGGCTATCCGATCGTGAAAGCCACCTCTGACTCTGCGCTTATCGCTTTAGACTATGTAAAACAGTACTCCAATATCACCTTTAAGTCATATGATGACCCGGCACGCATCGTCATCACAAGCAAATGGGATGAAATAGACAGTGCCACTGTAAACAAGTCTACCCAGGTCCGCGTAAAGGGCGGCATAAAGAGCCCTATTCTAAAAGAGGTGAAAAAGGATGACAAGATTACTATTCTTGATTCCGGTGACAAATGGGATAAGGTTGCCACTGAGGATGGTGTTATTGGATATATAAAGGGCAAGGCTCTGTCCGAGAGCAAAAAAACTAAGCTTACGAATCCTGACTATGAGGAAGAGACCTTTACGCATATCAAGAAGGATAAGGATATCTGTCTTGCCTGGAATCAGGTAACAAGCCAGTCAGCAAACAGTAAAGTGCCCCAGGTAATTTCATCAACCAAGGGCATAAATGTAATGTCACCAACTTGGTTTTATTTAAATGACAACAACGGTAATCTGGCAGATATAGCAAGCAAGGATTATGTCAGCTACTGCCATTCCCAGGGCATCGAGGTATGGGGACTGTTCAGCAACTTTGAAAATACTGATGTAGATGCAGCATATGTGCTCACACATACATCCACGAGAACTACCCTGATCAATCAGATTATGTCGGCTGCATTTAACTATGAGCTTGATGGTGTAAATATTGACTTTGAAAATATCACAGAAGCAGCATATGGAGACTCTTACATCGAGTTTATCAGAGAGCTCGCCATAAAGTGTCACAATAACGGTATATCACTTTCAGTTGATGTCACAGTACCTGCCAGCTTCAACAAGTTCTTCAATCGCTCTGATATGGCAAACTTTGCCGATTATATTGTGATTATGGGATACGATGAACACTATAAGGGCTCTGATGCCGGCTCAGTTTCTTCCATTCCGTGGGTAACTGAGGGTGTTGAATCCACTCTGAAGGAGGTTCCCGCTGACCAGATTATTCTCGGCATGCCTTTTTATACCAGAATATGGGAGCTCACTCCTAAGGAGGACGATGATGCCGTAACCGATACCGAGGATCAGTCAAAGTACACTGTTGCCTCACAGGTATATAGTATGGACGCAGCTGCAGCACAGCTTGCCACAAACAATGCCACTGCTGCTCTTGATGAAGAATCCGGTCAGAACTACGCTGAGTGGTCTGTATCCAACAAGCTGTACAAGGTATGGCTCGAGGACACTACATCTTTAGAGAAAAGGCTCAAGCTCGTCGACGACAATAAGCTCGCCGGTGCAGCATTCTGGAAGCTTGGCTTTGAAAATTCATCTGTCTGGGATACTGTTATCAAATATCTGAACTGATTGCTTAAGGCTTACTGAAAGAGGCCGTACCTTTACAGCTACAGTCTAACTCAGTACCTTTTATAGGTAATAAATGATATCAGCCAATCATATAATATACAAACACACCCGATGCCTTCTATGTGCATCGGGTTTTTTATAGGTATCTTATATGAAAAAATATATGTACATTATTAAGAAAAACAAATACTGTCTTATTTTAGCTCTCTTTATTCTGTCCTTCTACCTCGGAAGAGGTGTCTGCGCTCTTGCAAAAAACACCGGCAAAAACACTAATTCAACTGTTATTGTAATAGACCCGGGCCATGGTGGAAGTGATCCCGGTAAGATTTCCACCTCCGGCGTCATGGAAAAGGATGTCAACCTCAGTATTGCAATGGCTCTTAAACAGCTGTTTGAAAACAGAGGCTTTACTGTTGTCATGACCAGAACCACCGACTGTGATCTCGCCCCGGATAATTCCAAGCATCCAAAGACAGATGATCTGACAAAGAGAACTGCCCTGATGTCTAAAAGCAATGTGGCAGTCAGCATCAGTATCCATCAAAACAGCTTTGAGGACAGTTCAAGCTGCGGTCCACAGGTATTCTATTATGAAGCCTCTGATGCAGGAAAAGAGCTCGCATCCTCTGTTCTTGGAGCTTTAAACACTTCTCTTTGTGTCGCAAAGCCACGAAGCATTAAGCCCAATAAAGAATACTTTATACTTAAAAAATCCACATCCCCGACCGTAATCGTAGAATGTGGATTCTTGAGTAATCCTGCTGAGACACTTCTTCTTACTGACAAAAACTATCAGGATGACCTGGCACATGCAATATATATCGGTGTTACAGACTATCTTGCGCAATCACCCTCTGGGCATTTACAATAAACTGCTCTGCGGTCCTTTACCCTGCTGTTTACCGGTATATTAGTATTTAAATACAGCAACTCCGTAAGGCGCAAGTGGATAAGCAAATGAAAATGGTCTGCCGTCACACTCTGATTTGACTGCCTTATAGTCCAGCTTCTTATATGACTGTTTTGCTGCCTTGCCTCTGCCCTTTGCAGCCTTCTTTACAGGCTCTTGTACCGTTTTGCCGGTAAACTTAGGATCCTCACTATCTAAAACGAGCTGATATGTCTTGTGCTTTGGCACTCCGACTCTGTAATCAGGTCTCTCTACCGGTGTGAAATTGATGACAAAGAGCATATTATTCTTGCCATCCTTGCTCTTTCTGATAAAGCTGAAGATGCTTCTGTCTGCATCGTTTGCATTTATCCATTCAAAGCCTTCCCAGCTTGAATCCAGCTCATACAGACAGCGGTTTCTCCTATAGAGGTGAAGCAACTCCTTTACCCAGTTCTGGATCTTTTTATGCTCCGGATTCTCAAGCAGATACCAGTCGAGTTCTCTTTCCTCACTCCACTCCTGCTTCTGTGCAAACTCCTGTCCCATGAAAAGAAGCTTCTTTCCACAGTGTCCCATCATAAATGCATATCCTGCCATGAGGTTCTTGAATTTATCCCCTTCTAAGCCCGGCATTTTGTTGAGCATAGAACACTTCAGATGTACCACCTCATCATGTGACAGTACCAGAATATATTTCTCACTCTCATTATAGCTCATCGCAAATGTCATCTTGTTGTGGTTATTTTTACGGAAATATGGATCCAGCTTCATATAATCAAGGAAGTCATGCATCCATCCCATGTTCCACTTGTAGCTGAAGTTCAGTCCGTCTTCCTCTACCTTGCCTGTTACCTTTGGCCATGCGGTAGACTCTTCGGCTATCATTACAGTTCCGTGATTTCTTCCAAGTATGAGTGTATTGATATGCTTGAAAAACTCTACTGCCTCGAGGTTCTTATTGCCTCCAAACTTGTTTGGCACCCACTGTCCGTCGTTCTTTCCATAGTCAAGATAAAGCATTGACGCAACTGCATCCACACGGAGTCCGTCTACGTGGTAATTTTCTATCCACATCAATGCACTTCCGATAAGGAAGTTCTTTACTTCATTCTTACCGTAGTCAAATATCTTTGTGCCCCAGTCGGGATGCTCTCCCTTTCTTGGGTCTGCATACTCATATGTGGCTGTTCCGTCGAAATTGGCAAGTCCATGCGCATCCTTTGGGAAATGTGCAGGTACCCAGTCGAGGATTACTCCGATATTATTTTTATGGCACTGATCAACAAAGTATGCAAAATCCTCAGGCTTTCCATACCTCGATGTAGGTGCATAGTAGCCTGTCACCTGATATCCCCATGAGCCATCAAACGGATACTCTGAAATACCCATAAGCTCAATATGTGTATATCCCATAGTTTTCACATAGGATATGAGTGATTTTGCAAGCTCCCTGTATGTATAAAAGCCCTCATCATCCCTGCCCGGATGTCTCATCCATGAGCCCGGATGGCACTCATATATAGCCATAGGTGAAGAATATACATCAGCATCTGACTTTGCTGCTCTCTTATCCATCCACTCTTTGTCAGTCCATGTGAAGTGCTCGATATCTGTGATGATTGACGCTGTTCCCGGACGAAGCTCTGCGTAGTTTGCGTATGGATCCGCCTTGTACAGCTTATCCCCCTGTTCAGTGACTATAATAAACTTATACATCTGACCCTTTTGCGCTCCCGGTACAAAAAGCTCATACACTCCCATGGTTTCCGGCTCTACACGCTTCATCTCATGACTTGTCTCATTCCAGTCGTTAAACTCACCAAACACGTATACTTCCCTCGCATGTGGCGCCCAGACGTCAAAGCACACTCCTTTTTTTCCTTTGCGCTCAGCTAAGTGAGCACCCATCTTCTTGTAGATGTCATAGTGTGTTGCCTGACCAAACAGGTAACAATCCATTGCTGTAAAATTACACATATATATACCCCCATAAGTATTTATTTTTCCCTGAAATGATCCTCTTTGAGTACAATCCGGTCATCATCTGTATATCGCCTGGCTGTCAGAATACTTATAGCCTTCTTAAGTCCGCTGTGAGCCTCCCTGTCTATGGCCTCGTCAATTATATCCTTGACCTCTGTCAGAGTGGTAGCCTGGTCTATCCTCTCAATATTGCTGATTCTGTTATGCAATGCCAGAATAGCCATCTCATCTATCTTGTACCCAAGCTCTGCAGAGTACGATTTGGCAAACAATACGAGTTCATCATTTGTAAAAATAGGAACCGATATCTTTTCCGTGAACTTGGATGCAAAGCCCTCATCCATTGAGAGAGCCTTCTTTATACCCTTTGATGTATCCTCAAGTATATAGAGTGTTCCTGTAATATCATGCTCCATCAAAAATGATAGCTGGGCAGCTATGCTGCGGTCGATATCACCGGCTCTTTCTATGATGAGACAGCCTCCTGTTATCTTTCTGACTACCTGCTGCACATCCTTTTTATTGAGTACGGCAGCATCAATCTTGCCCATCTTTCCTGTAAGCTGTTCACCATCTTTTTGTAATACCTTTATAAAGCTTGTAGCAAGCATTGTCTTTCCGCAACCCTGCTCTCCCTGTATAATGAGGTTGCCTGTGGATGCGTTTTCTTTCCTGTTGAAATGATCAAGCACTGCATTATATGCCTTGCAGATCTGATCCTCCATACCCTTTACCGGTATGAAATATGAAAATATAGCTTTCTGTTCGCTTGTAAGCTCTTTTATATGTTTTGTTTCTTTCAATTTCGAGTCATCTTCTTCGCTGTCTAAATCCTCCGGCAATGAAATATCCGGCATTTTTCTTGTCTTAGCCATATCCAGTTTCTTCTCCAGTCCCGGATTCTTTGCTGTCATCTTGGCTATTTCCTGCTCGATAAATGATGTCACATGATCAAAATCTCTCTTCTCAGAAACGTTTTCTTTCTCCTGTGAAGTCTCATCATCTGATGTATCATCATCGACATTTAACATATCATCTGTTATTTCAGGCATCATGGTAGTCGGCTGCGTGAATATCTCGTCTTTCTCAGACTCCTCTGCCACAATTATATCCTCCGGCTCTCCAACCGGTTCCCTGGCTTCATCTGCAGCCTCTTCAGGTACTTCCCGTGACTCCTGCACTTCTTCTATAGCCTCTTCCGGTGCTTCCTGCGGCTCCTGTGCTTCGTCTATAGTATCTTCAGGTGCTTCCTGCGGCTCCTGTACTTCATCCACAGTCTCCTCTGCATAAAGCTCCTGCATATCCGGTTTCTGCCATTCTTCAGGCTCCTTCACGGCAGCTTTCTGCTCTATAATATCAACCGGCACCTTCAAATACTCCTCCTCAAGAAGTTCCTTCGGAGTGACACCTGCATCCAGCTTTGGAATGACATCATTTAGTCTCTCCATGATGTCTCCTGCCTCCTGAAGTGCTCTTGCCTTAGCTGACTCAAGTTTCTGCTGCTCAGCCTCTTTAAGTGCAATTTCAGCCGCATGTCTGGTCTTTTCCCATTCTTCAAGCACATCCTGTATAGACATCTGTCCTGTAATCTGATGCTCAAGCTGAGTCTTTTCACTCATGACCATAGACATCTGTCCGTCAGCGTCTTCACCCAAAAGCTCCTTGAAATTCAACTTAAGTGAACCATCTATCTCTTCATCTGTAGCGATATGCTCTGTCTCTTCCGGCTGCTGTACATACTCTTCCTGCTCCTTTTCGAGCTTGAGATAAGGAATATCCTCAACTATCTTTTTGATGGTATCCATCGTATCAGCAACTTCATTCTTGCCCTTGGCCTCCATGATCTGCTGCATACCCTTGGCAATCTCCTGCTGTAAATTTACAGTATTGAACTTCTCCTGATTTACAGTAATCTGCGGAATAGTTACGTCATCATGCACTATCTCTCCGCCCTTTACCATCTCCATGGCACCTATCTCAGTGACCTCAGCCTCATCATTTATCTTAGCCGGCTTTTCCTTCTCTGCCTTGAATCGTCTGTACTTTTCCTCCTGAGCCTTGGTAAGTGGCTGATAAAGCATCTTAAGCTCCAGCGCACGCTCCACATATGGTCCGTCTCCGAACCACAGAATGAGCTCATCGCAGGCATCTATACACTTATCGGCTTTTCCGGCCTTGTGGTATAGATATGCAAGCTCGTATGCCCACTCCTCAGTGTATTCTTCATCCTTGTACTCTTCAAGAATAGTGATAAGCTCATCAAATGAAGCTCCCTGCCCTTTTTTGATGGCATATCTTAATACATACTTCATATCATCATGAGGCGCTATCTCAACAAACTCATCATAATACTCTGTAGCAGCATCATAATCACCCATCTTGATGGCGACCTCAGCCAGTCTGTATATAATCATCCTGCCGATTGGTGAACGGTCATAGGCCATTAAAAGTATGTCCCTTGCATCCTGGTATCTCTCGGCCTTCTCGTAGATTTCGCCGATTTTAACGAGTGTATTTACATTTTTAATTTTGTTCCAATTTATGCTATCTGCAATCTCTGCTGCGCTCATATAGCCCTCCTCGGCGCTTAGGGCTTTTATCTGATCCAGCTTGAGATTGTATTCGTATTTATCCACTTATTTCACCTACTCGTATTTAAGCTTATTATTTTTGGTATCTACGCCTGTTGTCTTTGTATAATCCCTTGTGTCCTCAGGAAGCTTCTTTTTCCTGAGAGCATAATTAACAACTCTTCTCACAATATAGTATATCACAGCAAAGGTCGGAACACCAAGTAACATTCCAAGAAAACCAAACATTCCTCCGCCGATTAGTATGGCAAACATAACCCAGAAGGTCGAAAGACCGGTAGATGAGCCAAGTATCTTAGGCCCTATTATATTGCCATCCACCTGCTGCAGCACGACAATAAATATCAGGAGATAAAGCGCATGCCACGGACTCTGAATTACTACTATGAGTAACGATGGAATTGCACCGATAAACGGTCCGAATACCGGAATCACATTTGTGACGCCGATAATCACTGCAACGAGCACCGATGATGGAATCCTTAAAATCAGACATCCGAAATATGCAATCACACCTATAATCAGTGAATCTATAATCTTACCGCTTATGAAGCCTCCAAAAATCTCATTTGTCTTTCTGATCGTCTCAATGATGATATTGCCTGTCTTTGGCTTGCAGACAGCATATATTATCTTTTTGCTCTGTCCTGCGAGAGTCTCCTGAATACTCATCACATAGACCATCACGATTATTCCGATAATAAAATTAAATAAGCCTCTGACTACCGAAATCACACCGGTTGTAATCTGTGCAACATACTTCTGTGCCTCAGGAATCAGCTTTTCTGTGGCATAATCCTCAATGTAGTCGGTTGCATTCTGTAAACCTGTGCTCGCGAGCTCAGCAATTTTGCTGTCCCCGAAATTGCCGTTCTTTATCATGTTGATGAATGCCGCAACATCATTTGGCAGTGTCTTCATAAGTCCTGATATACTTGCTATGACAGAAGGCACAATAGCCGCAATGAGGAGCGAAATAATCGCTACCAGAATAATAACCGAGCCTGTGATTGCAAGAGCTCTTGAAACCTTTCGCAGCTTGCTTTCGCTTTTCATCTTTTTGGAAAGAAGCTTTTTAAAGCATCTTTCCAGCCACAGCATGACAGGATTCATCAGGTATGCAAGCACAAGTCCCATTATAATGGGCATTGCTGCCGCAAGCAGCTTGCTCCATATGCCTGCAAAGCCCTCAAATCTGTACAGTGCAAAGAAAAACAGTATACTGACTGCAAACGTGACAAATACCATGACACCTATTCTGATCAGATGTGGCCATTCCTCACGCCCCGGGTGCGAATTCTGCTTCGCACCCTTATCTGCATTTATCTCAATGTTTGATTTTTTACCAGCTTTTCCGGTTTCTTCCATCGGATTAAACTCTCCTTATTTACGATTATAGTTGATGAGACATCCCTTTAATATTATCTCTCTTTCATCATCTGTGAGCTCACCCATCTTCAGTGTAAATGGCTTTAATTCACCATCCTTGACAACATATGCCTCAAACTCCGTCTTTGCATCCTCGATTTCCTTCTTGATTCCCGGAAGGAAGATATAGTCGAGGTTGTGGAACGGAAGCTCTCCCTCATCGATGATGAATGGAAGCATTCCCCAGTTGATAAGGTTTGAACGGTATCTCTTTGTGGCATACTCGTTTGCGATATTTGCCCAGCCTCCGAGTACCTTCTGGCAGCTGGCAGCCTGCTCTCTTGCTGAGCCGTCACCCGGCTTAACAGCAAAAATTGTGCTTCCGAAGCCCATATTCTCATGGCTTGCCTCAGGGAATTTTTTCTTTACTACTCCCATGATTTCAGCAACCTCAGGAACAGCCTTTCCTGCGCACTCACCACTCTCTATAGCCTTCTGGGCCTTCTGGATTTCCTTTGCTCTGCCTACATACTCAGGATCCTTTCTTGAAAGTGCGAACTCTGCAAGTCCAAGAGGGTTTGAACGATATGAAGATGTCTCTCCTGAAGGAATGAGCTCATCTGTTGTAGTAACAGGATCATGAATCTCTGAAACCACCTTAAGGAGCATATTCTCCGGAAGCGCACTCATTGCCGGCCAGTCCTTAATGTTTGGTCCGAACTGGATTTCAACTGAAGGATCTGCCACTCCATGGCTGTCAAATACACGGTTCTCATATATAGTCTTGTCAAAGAAATATTTTGGCTTTGTAAAGTTGACATCAATATCCGCTGCTGATGTAAGGAAGCCCTTGTTTGCTGCTGTTGCAGCGATTGAACGTGCATCCATGAGTGCCACTGAGCTGATCTGTCCGTTCTGTACCTTAGAACCCTCTCTGTTAGGGAAGTTTCTTGTTGAATGACGGATAGAGAATGCGTTGTTGGCAGGTGTATCTCCTGCACCAAAGCAAGGTCCGCAGAAAGCAGTCTTTACGATTGCACCTGTCTCAAGAAGCTTTGCTACAGCTCCGTTTTTCACAAGCTCCATGTATATTGGAGTAGATGCCGGGTAAACACTCAGTGTAAACTCGTCTGCTCCGATTGAATGTCCGTTTAATATGTCAGCCGCATCGCAGATATTCTCAAATCCACCGCCTGCACAGCCTGCGATGATTCCCTGGTCTACATACAATTTTCCGTCTCTTACCTTACTCTTTAAATCAAGCTTCACCTTGCCGTCAAAGCTTACCTCAGCTCTCTTCTCACAGTCATCGAGAATATCCATGAGGTTTGCATTGAGCTCATCGATAGTGTAAGTATTGCTTGGGTGGAATGGCATTGCGATCATAGGTTTTACCTTGGAGAGATCTACATAAACAACACCGTCGTAATATGCAACAGCACCCGGATTTAATTCTTTGTAGCACTCCGGTCTGTAGTGTGTCTCATACCACTCTTCGATCTTCTCATCTGTTTTCCAGATGGATGACAGACAGGTTGTCTCTGTCGTCATAACATCGACACCGATACGGAAATCTGCGGACAGCTTATCTACACCCGGTCCTACGAACTCCATAACCTTATTCTTTACATAACCACAGCCAAAGGTTGCGCCAATAATTGCAAGGGCAACGTCCTGTGGACCAACGCCCTTCTGTACTTCACCGTCTAAGTAAATTGCCACAACCCCCGGCTTTGCCACATCGTATGTACGCTTCAGAAGCTGCTTTGCGAGCTCGCCGCCACCTTCGCCGATTGCCATCGTACCAAGGGCACCGTAACGTGTATGGCTGTCAGATCCAAGGATCATCTTTCCTCCGCCTGCAAGCATCTCTCTTGCGAACTGATGGATAACTGCCTGATGAGGTGGTACATAGATTCCGCCGTATTTCTTTGCACAGGAAAGACCAAACACATGATCGTCCTCGTTGATTGTTCCACCAACTGCGCACAAAGAGTTGTGACAGTTTGTAAGTACATACGGGATTGGGAACTCTGTCAGTCCTGATGCTCTCGCTGTCTGGATAATACCAACAAATGTAATATCATGGCTTGTCATCTTATCGAACTTGATCTTAAGCTGTTCCATATTGCCCGAAGTATTGTGTGCTTCGAGTATTCCATATGCCATTGTGTTTTTCGATGCATCCTCTTTGGATGTCTGTACACCCTTCGATGCAAGTACTGCCTGTGCCTGTCCGTCATCTGGAACCAGCTCGGAACCATTCAGTAAGTATGCACCTGTTTCATAAAGTTTTACCATAATTCGCCTCCATACTCTCGTTTAATTTATTTGTAAGCTAAGATATAGCTTTCGCTGTCTTCTAATGTTGCTGTATCAAAGTCCTTCACACCCTTATTTAAAGATGTTGCAAGTGTTTCACTCTGCTGGGAGAGATACTCCGTCTCATCCACAACCTGCTCATTGACATAATAAGTACCATCCACATTCTGGACATACGGTCCATCTGTGATCACGCCATCCGAATACCGTTTCAGGCAATATTCATCCCCGGAAGTCCGTGTCGATAGCCAAGGAAATGCGACAAAGCTGCTGTCGCTGCAGAAGCTCCGCACCTTCGCATAGCCAAGGTAAGAAACCGCGCCATCCCGGTAGGTAAAGATAAAGCAGCTCACATAGGTCTCGTTGCGTTCCATACTGTTATAGAAAAATGCCTCCGGCACACCGTCCTCATCGACATCATACAACAGCATACTGTCTGGTTTGATATTTTTATAGAACGAATCTAATATATTGATACCGTCCTCGGTCTCTCCAAGTACCTTCTGGATTTCTGAATCTGCATTTTCTGCCAGCTTCACATATGCCTTCTGCCAGTCGGCTGCCATAGACAGCTTGTATTTCTGAAGATTCATATCTTCGGCATAATATTTTTCCAGCTTATCCAACAGGTTCAGTGCGTTCTGGTTATCCCCGATCTCAATATACGTATCAAGCAGACCGTCATAATAATTCATGCCTGTAGAATACGCAAGCTTGTATAATGAGTAAAATTTATCAATATACTGCGAATCCAGCGGATCTAACTGCACGGACTGGCAAATATTCAATGCCGTAAAATAATCTCCCTGATCATATGCTGCCTGTGCTGTGTCATACAATGCCCGATAAGACTCGATCACCTGAATGTTATTGGTGAGCACGGTTGTATAATCTGCAATATCTGTCACAGCCAGACCATTGACAATAGAAATATAGCTGTTCATCGCATCCGCCGTAATTTCACCATCTACATACTGCTGATACTTCTCATTTAAAACCTCAATTACAACCTCTTTTTTCGTGTCTGTATCCAGTCGAAGATTGATCTTGTTGATCGTCTCGTTCGCCTGCACAACGCCCTGTCCATTGTAATTCTGGTTTGAATTATAAATCTGTTCGATCGCATCCCGGTATTCGGTACGATTGACAAGCACATTGTATTTTGTACAAATGCTCTTTGTCTCATCGATACTGTTGATCGCATCATATGCTGCGACTGTATAAATGTAATCTTTTTCACCGGTCTGATATTCCAGGCAGATGTGCTTCGCATAATCCGGAAGCATTTCCTGTACTGCCTTTTGCTTTTCGCTATCTAACGCTTCGTAGCTTTTTTGCACCTCGTTCCACTGTCCAGCTTCAATACCGTCAAATACCTTATATTCATTGTAGTACGGATATAGGAATACGATTGCCGCACAGGCAACGACCGCAAGCACTATAAACGACACAATAATAAGTTTATTCCATGTCTTTTTCATCCTTGCACCTCCTAATCAATCACAACAGGCTTTGCCTCTGCATCGTCTGCCGGTAATGTATCAGCGCCTTCTGTATCCTGTGCAGATACATCACTTGGTGTTGCCTGCTCAAACGGCTGTTCCACCCATGTATCAGTCAGGTCAGACGGAGTTGCAATTCCCTGCAGGGCAGTTACCTGCTGCTCATATTTGGAAGTATCTGTCTCCGTGGCAAATCCTTCTACATGCAGGTTTTTTTCCTTCTCTCCCACCTGCGCGTAGGAAGGTGCAATGACCAAACGGTAGACAAACAGTGCAACTGCGGCAATTCCGACAATCAGCATCATCAAAGACAGCACACCAAAAAACTTATGAGCGCCGCCCGCTTTCATCTGCTCGTATGTATCGTCATCAACATCCGCGTACTTCGCACGCTTCTTCTCCTGTTTTGCCTTGATCTTCTCATCCTTGATCCGGTTCTTGCGCTCCCATTTGTTCTCCTCAGCAACATACGCACCAAACAATGCAGAAGATTCGCTTTCTTCCTCCGGTGTTTCCGGCTGTGCAGACGTATCCTCTGCTGCCACTTCCGGACTTTCCGGTTCTGCCGATTCTGCTTCCGGTTTTATTGATTCTACTTCCGTTTCTGTCTCCAGAGATGCATCAGATATATCTTCTGCCGTCGCTTCCGGATTTTCTGGCTCCGCATCCGGCTGTGTATCCACTTCCGTTTCTTCCTGCTGTGACTCTATCGGAATCAAATCAATTTCTTCCTGATTATTTATGTTATTTTTGTCTTTCTTCTTTCTTCGCATAACAAAACTCCTTTGTTTTTGTTGTGTAAAAGCTTAACGTACTGATTATATCAATTTCAACCAGATTATTCAAGAAAGATTGTAATTTGCCAAGAAAAACCACCGACTCCCTTTACATTTTTTATCAGAATGGTATAATTATTGTGTTTTTTACTGTATTTATGAGAAATGGAGTGCAATATATGAAAAAGAACATCGAGATCAGATGGCACGGACGTGGAGGTCAGGGTGCCAAAACCGCAGCACTTCTGCTTGCGGACGTTGCTTTCAACACAGGTATGCACGTCCAGGGATTTCCGGAGTATGGTCCGGAACGTATGGGCGCACCAATCACGGCCTACAATCGAATTGGCGAATCCGAAATCCGGGTACATTCCAATATTTATCATCCGGACTATGTGGTTGTTGTAGATGAGACACTGCTTCATTCCGTAGATGTCACAAATGGTCTGAAGGAAGATGGTGCCATCGTGATCAACACACCGCGTCCAAAAGAAGAGATTCTTCCTTTATTAAATGGATACAAGGGAAGCGTTTATACGATTGATGCACACAAAGTATCAATGGAAACACTTGGAAAGTATTTCCCTAACTCCCCGATGCTTGCTGCTATCGTAAAGGTTGCAGACATCATGGATAAAGATGTGTTCTTATCCCAGATGCAGGCATCTTATGAACACAAATTCGCAAAGAAGCCGGAAGTAATCGACGGCAATATGCGTGCACTGAAAATGGCGTTCGAGGAGGTAAAATAAATGTCAAAGGCAACAGATATTTCTAAAATCAATGAACATAGTCCTTACTATGATATGACGCCGGGCAACCAGATCTATGGCGGCGGCGGTTCCCGTAAATTCTGTACAGGCGAGTGGAGAACAAAAACTCCAGTGATCGACTGGGAAAAATGTACACAGTGTCTGCTCTGCACACCCGTCTGCCCGGATAGCTGTATTCCGGTAAAAGACGGAAAAAGAGAAGACTTCGACTTAGACCACTGCAAAGGCTGCGGTATCTGCGAGCGTGTCTGCAGCTTCGGTGCAATCACAATGAAGGAGGGAATCTAATATGGCAATTCGTGAAAGAATGTCAGGTAACGAGGCAGTTGCACATGCAATCAAGCAGATCAATCCTGACGTAATGGCAGCATTCCCAATCACACCATCGACAGAGATTCCTCAGATGGTATCCACCTTCATTGCAAACGGTGACATCGACACCGAGTTTATCCCGGTTGAATCCGAGCACAGCTCTATGAGTGCCACCATGGGTGCCTGCGCCGCCGGCGCAAGAGCAATCACAGCTACTTCTTCCTGTGGTCTTGCCTACATGTGGGAAGTTCTGTATGTTGCCGCTTCCGATCGTCTTCCAATCGTTATGGCGGTTGTAAACCGTGCATTAACCGGACCGATCAACATCAACTGTGACCACTCTGACAGTATGGGTGCCAGAGATGCCGGCTGGATTCAGATCTACGCTGAGAACAATCAGGAAGCCTACGACAATTACATCCAGGCGTTCCGCATTGCAGAGCATCCGGACGTTAAGCTTCCATTTATGGCTTGTCAGGATGGTTTCATCACCAGCCATGCAGTTGAGAATATCTCACTGATTGAGACAGAGAAAGTAAAAGAATTTGTAGGAAGCTATGAACCAGAAAACTTCCTGTTAAATGCAGATATGCCGATGGCAGTTGGTCCTTATGCAAACTCTCCATTCTACATGGAGACAAAGATGAACCAGCGTATCGCCATGAAGAATGCCAAGAAGGTTATCTTAGAGGTCGCAGAGGAATTCGAGAAGATCTCCGGAAGAAAATACGGACTTTTCGAGGAGTATCGCATGGATGACGCCGAGTATGTGATCGTGATCATGGGTTCTGCTGCCGGAACAACGAAGGAAGCCGTTGATGAGCTTCGCGAGCAGGGCATCAAGGCAGGTATGATCAAGGTACGTGTATTCCGTCCATTCCCAGGCGCCGAATTAGCTGCTGCCCTCGAAAATGCAAAGGGCATCGCGATCATGGATCGTGCAGAAAGCTTCTCCGGATGCGGCGGTCCGCTTGGTTCTGAACTGAAGGCTGCTTTATACGATGCAAAGAACGAATCAACAACCGTCAACTATTTCTACGGTCTTGCCGGAAGAGATTACACAGTAGAAACAGCCTGCGGTATCTATCAGGATCTGATAGATTATGTATCCGGCAAGCAGGAAGCAGAACAGTTCAAGTATATCGGACTTAGAAAGTAACGGAGGGAATCGAGATGGCATTTAATTTTAAAGAAGTAATGAGCAAACCGGAACGTCTCGCTCCGGGACATAGAATGTGTGCAGGCTGCGGCGGAACAATCGCTGTTCGTACAGTCCTGCGTGCCCTGCATGAGGGGGATAAGGCGGTTATCGGAAATGCAACCGGCTGTCTGGAAGTATCCAGCTTCATGTATCCATATACCGCATGGGAGGACAGCTACATGCACAATGCATTTGAAAATGCAGGTGCAACACTTTCCGGTATTGAAACTGCTTACCACGCATTAAAGAAGAAGGGAAAGATCTCCGCGAATTACAAGTTCATCACATTCGGTGGTGACGGCGGTACTTACGATATCGGTCTCCAGTCCCTGTCCGGTGCCATGGAGCGTAATCACGATATGGTATATGTCTGCTATGATAACGGCGCTTACATGAACACCGGTATCCAGCGTTCTTCTGCAACACCAATGTTCGCAGATACAACGACAACACCAGTTGGTAAATGCTCCAACGGTAAGATGCAGAACCGGAAGGATCTCGCATCTATCATCGCAAACCATGATATTCCGTATGTTGCACAGTCTACCTTCATCGGAACCATGAAGGATCTGTATGAGAAGTCTGAGAAGGCAATCTACACACCAGGTGCAGCATTCTTAAATATCATGTCACCATGTCCTCGTGGCTGGCGTTATGACACACCCGATATCATGAAGATCTGCAAGCTCGCAGTGGAGACATGCTACTGGCCACTGTTCGAGGTTGTGGAAGGCAAGTGGATCTTGAACTATGAGCCAAAGAAGAAGCTTCCAATTGAAGACTTCCTTCGTCCACAGGGAAGATTCAAGCATCTGTTCAAGCCAGAAAACGAGAACCTGCTTGTACAGTATCAGGAAGAGGTTGACCGCAGATGGGAAAACCTGCTTTATATGTGTTCGAAGTAAATATCTACGACAACGCAAAAGCTCCACGCTTAACTTATAAGCGTGGAGCTTTTTATATCTGTTATACTATACTTCCTGTTTTTCTCCGCCATGCAGCAAAAGCTCTAATATCACCATCTCGGTTGCAAGCTTATCCCGCATTTTACCTGTTTTGATGCTCGTATCTGCTTCCTGACATAACCTCACACAGGAAAGCAGTTGCTCTTTCGTGAAAGAGCGTGCCTGCGCAATATATTTTTTCACAAAGTACGGACGGATACCGAACGCCGAAGCAATCTGTCCCTCTGGTGTACCAGTATCCAGTGCAAACCGGATCTTCAGAAGCTGCATGAAGTTCCGTGTGATCAACACGAGAATCTTCATCGGTGCCTCCTGCAAATACAGCAGATCATCATATAATTCCATTGCCTTTTGCTGTTTTTTTTCTGATATCGCATCAATCATATCAAAGATTTTGTCTTCCACCTGATTCACACAAAGCAGGTCAATGTCTTCTTTGGATACGCTTCCTTTTTCCACAGCATAGGAGCGGAGCTTGTCTGCTTCATTTTTAAGCAGATTCATACTCGTTCCAACTCGATCGATCAGATATCGCAATGTCGCACCGCTGATCGCAATCTGATCCTCTACAAACATTCCATTTAACCAGACAGCTAACATCTCACTGTCCGGTGCATCAAACATTGCTACCGTACCAAGCTGTGCGACAAGCTTGCTTAGTTTCTTCCGGTTGTCAATATTCTTCTCCACGAAGATCAGCACTGTCGTATCTGGCAGTCCATCTAAGGCTTCTTCCAGCTTTTCACAGCCGTTCTTGAAGAAATTGCTGTTCTCAACCAGCACCACTCTGCGTTCTGTAAAAAATGGCATGGTATCTGCAAATTCAATGATGTCCTCTGGTTTGGAATTCTCACCCTTGTAGGTGATAAAATTCATTGTATCGTTTGGATTGATCATCGCCGCGATCAGTTTGTCCCGATACTGATAGATCAGATATGGTTCCGTTCCACCAAGCAGATACACACGACTGAATTCTTTCTTATTGATTTGTTCATTTAAAATGGCCATGCCATTTGCTTTTTCTTTTTTTGCCATGTTGACTCCGATATAGAACACTAACTCCTCTTATTATTCGGTATGTTCACCTTTTGTTTCGTTTGAATACCTCGTTGTTTTCAACGAATACATTGTATCACACCTTTCTTCTTCTATCAATTTTCTGACACAATCTATTTCATTACCACTTCGTCCCTATTAAATATTATTGTATCCTCCAAGCTTTTTATCTCCCCCGAAAAACAACTGCGCCCATCTCATCCGTCCGAAGTACCTTCGTCCCTTCCTGCGCTAACCCTTGTAGCACTTCCGTGTGTGGATGTCCATAACGGTTATTGTATCCACAGGAAATCAAACCATAGTCCGCATGCGCATAGACCCCCTCCACATACGAGTACTTCGAGCCATGATGCGGAAGCTTGATGCAATCATAATCCTGTTGTATATCCATATCTGCGACGGCATCTGCATCCATGTCTCCAGTAAATAACATGTCAAATGTATCAGAATGATATGCCAGTGCCAGACTCGCTGCATTCTTATCCTTTGCACGATATTCTGCAGTTGGATGCAGGCAGGTAAGCGTAAATGTATCATCGCCGATCACGTCGCCCTCCCTCATCCACACGATTGTGATTCCGGCAGCCCGAATCACTGCTTCTAACTCTGCCAATGCCGCATCCTGAAACACATAGGCGGAAAAGACAACCGTCCGCACCTTGATCTGCGTCAGTTTTCCCTGCAATAAAAGTTCTTTTAATCCACTGATATGATCCTCATCGGTATGTGTCACAAACCAACAGTCAATCTCCGTCATGCCTTGCGATCGCAGCGCCGGAAGCAGTGTGTATGTCCCACATTTTGACTGTGACGTCGAGCCGCCGTCAATCACGATATTTCTTCCGTCCGGGGATCGTATCAGGATTCCATCGCCTTGTCCAACATCCAAGAAATAGATTGCTTCTGTGCGTTGCTGCCACACGCATAACGCCTGTCCTGCCCCCTGTAACAGCATACTTATAAGGATCGTGCATACAGTGTAGCGCACGACCTCTCTTTTACGCCAGAACCTGCCGGTATGTTTATATACAAAGTCCCGCAGCTTATTTCTTGTTTTTGTGCGAAGCAATACCAGCGTGCATGCAATCCCGCCATACCACATGCCAATCTGCCAGCCTCGTATCTCTCCTGTAACAAGTGTATTCCACGGCAGTTCCAGTGTCCTTTCGCAAAGCCATGTATATCCCTGTAACATCCACCCAACCGGCAGCATGACGAACCTGCCAAGCGAAATCGTGCCAATGGATACAAGCAAGCCGAACCAGCTACCTGCTACCACAACCGTCATCCCCGGTACAACGATCAGATTCAGCAATCCTGCATAGACTGGTATCTCGTAATAGGTTTTTGCCACCACAAGAAGCATCATCCCCTGCAATGTTACAGAATAAAACAGGCTCTGCACCACACGGAACCGAAGCGGATATCGTTTCTGGAACCGCCGAAATCCAGTTTTTTTATGCAAGCGCTTCATCCCATAGTTTCCAAGTGATACCCCCGCAATCGCCATATAGCTTAACTGCATCCCGGCATCTAAGATGCGAACCGGGTTGCATAGAAGCATAAAGAACAAGGCAATTCCCATCGCAGTCGGCATATCATAGGATTTCCCGAACATCTGCGCCACAAGAAATATCACCATCATCCAGATCGCGCGCATCGTTGCCAGACTCATTCCGGTCATCATGCCGTACAACAAAAGTCCTGCTATCGTGATAATTCCTGCTGCCGGAATCGGCACACGAGCCCGCCGCATCAATCGAAAGAGCAGTCCTCCAAGCAGGGAAATATGAAGTCCTGATATCGCCAGAATATGCGCAATCCCGCCCATCTGATATAATGTCTTGAGTTCTGCATCTATCCTTGATTTTTCTCCAAGCAGGATTCCAGACACAAGCGACGCCTGTTCTTCTGGAAGAAGCTTTGCAATCTGGCAGTCTGCCCGTATACGCAATTCATATAATATACGTTTTCCCTGATAATACAAATACCTTGGCAGCCCAAGTATTTCCCGCTGATTAACGGTGATCGTCGTCACCTGCGGTGCATAATAATATCCGCTGATATTCCGGGCAAGATAATAGCTGCGTGACTGGAACCCACCCGGATTTCTCACATGCTCAAATGTATCATAAGTACCTGTTACCTGTACAATCTCCGCAATCGTGTGTTCCCCTTCCACACCACGGAGCAGAATATCTCCATGCACGTCAGCTCCGTCCAGTACCCGCATCGTCCATGTTTCTCCCTGCCGGTCAGTCAGAATCCCGGCACAGATGACAGGCTGCCCCTGCGTCTCCCCTCCCGTTGCATAGGTTATAATATCGTAACCGTTTTCCTGCCGGATATCCGGCTTTTCCCGTAGATCCTGCGGAATACGCAAAAAAGCGCCAAGCATTCCAAGACCAATTCCCAGTCCCAGAACGCATGCGCTTTTTCCCTGTTTTTTCTTCCGCACGAAAATCCCAACGCAAACAAGCATAGCACTCACTATGCCTATCTCGCCCACCGTTCTTGTGTACAGGCCAATCACCTCTCCAAGTGCATACGCCAAAGCCACACAAAATACTGGTCGTTTCATACGTCTCCTATATTCTTTTATTCTTGTACTACATTTGCATTAAATGGTAATGGTTTGTCTATTGCAACCACATTCCGGTACATTGGCACGATTTTTCCATCAATCAGAATCTGTACCGTATCCACGTCTGTCTGTGCAATTACCGAATTCACGACTGCATACAACGCAAGCTCTGGTGAAATCGTTCCCACGGCATTTGTAAATTCCTCTGACAGATCCAGATAGCAGACCGAATCATGGACCGACACCTGGTTCACCTTTGTGTCCGGAGGAAGCACTTTTTTCTGTACCAGCTCCCGTACGATATACTCCTGATCGGACGTCTGTGGCTCCGACTGTACTTTGATTCCATAGGATTCCAGTGCAGTTCCCTGCGCATTTGGTGCATACATGGTAATTGATTCCTCTGCCAGACTCGGTTCGTCGGTACCATAATAATAAACAGAATCCCGCAGGAACAACTGCTCTGCATACACTTTTTCGTCATGCCCCTTTACGGTCAGTGCAATGCTGGAAATATCATCCATCTGGAACAATGTCTTCGTTGTGGCTGCCATGATCAGCAATATATCTTCCTGCTCGTAACTGCCTTCCACAAGTGTGATATCCATCTGCAAACTGTTATCCTCGCCCATCATATAACTGTAAGCTTCGATCTTCGATGTTTCCATTGCTGTGAGTGCCGTCATTGCATCCTCCACGCAGGATGCGATTGCATCCGGTGTTTTCAACTGGTAATCTGCATCGGCACGCACAACTGTGTTATCCTCTGCCAGATACAGATGAATCATATTATCTGCAAGCGGTGTAATCTCTCCAGTCTGTGCTTTCCCACAGGCTGTCAGGCAAAGCAGTGCCGCGATCACGCATCCGGTTTTCCAATACTTCTTTCTCATTCTGCATCGCCCTCCTTTCGTGCTGTATCCACGGAGGCATCCGATTTCATCGGAATGCGAATGGTAAATGTAGTGCCCTCTCCAGACTCGCTGTACAATTTGATTGAACCCTTGTGCATCTGAATGACGCTTTTCGTGATAGCAAGTCCAAGTCCTGTACCACCGGTATCCCGGCTTCGCGCTTTATCTACCCGGTAGAAACGTTCAAATACATGCTCCTTGCAGTCATCCGGGATTCCAACACCGGAATCTGCAACCTTCACATAGAAATATTTATGGTCAGCGTCAAGGGTTACACGAACCCAGCCATCATCCACATTGTATTTAATACCATTCTC
>OHPJ01000377.1_pt1 | contig 22273 bp, 20 predicted proteins | sample 1577701 | NCBI WGS metagenome assembly OHPJ01 (sample SAMEA3879517, study PRJEB24766) | human gut metagenome | biome: human-associated habitat; feature: feces | place: USA | collected 1985/1987 | reverse complement strand
AAGGCGCGCGGCACCGACGTCGTCATCGCCGACACCGCCGGCCGCCTGCCCACCCAGATCAACCTCATGGAAGAGTTGCGCCGAATCCGCCGCGCCCAGGACAAGGCCATGACCGGCGCTCCGCACGAGGCGATTCTCGTCGTCGACGGCACCAATGGTCAGAACGCGCTTACCCAGGTGAAGGCCTTCGACGCCGCGGTCGGCCTGACCGGCCTCATCGTCACGAAACTCGACGGCACCGCCAAGGGCGGCGTGCTCGTCGCCATTACACAAATGCGTCCCGAAAATCCCCTGCCGATCTACTTCATCGGCGTGGGCGAAGCCATCGACGACCTGCAGCCCTTCAATGCGGTGCAGTTCGCCAATGCGCTCGTCGGACTCGATCCCAACACTCCCGCTACAGCCCCGGAATAATCAATTAAAAATGGAGCACACAAGATGCTTTTAGGTGCAGTTGATCTTGGAAGCAACAGCTTCCGCGTAGAGATCGGCCGTGTTGACGGCGACCGCATCGTCACTCAGAGCTACTGGAAGGAAACCATTCGCATGGCCGCGGGCTTCGACAAGAACGGAGCCCTCACGCCCGAGATGCAGGAGAAGGCACTCGCCGCACTGAGCCGCTTCCACGAAAAGCTCGCAGGCCTTCCCGCCACCCAGGTGCGTGCCGTCGGCACGCAGGCGTTGCGCGAGGCCGCGAACTCCTCCGAATTCCTTCCCAAGGCTGAAGCTGCGCTCGGCTATCCCATCGGCATTCTGAGCGGCCACGAAGAGGCCCGCCTCGTCTTCAAGGGCTGTGCACGCACGTTGCCCCCGTCCGACAAGCGCCGTCTCGTCGTCGACATCGGCGGCGCGAGTACGGAGTTCGTCGTCGGCCAGGACCTTGAGGCCCAGGAATACGAGAGCTACCACGTCGGCTGCGTGAACACGTCGATGAAGTTCTTCGCCGACGGCGTCATCACCGCCGAAAAGCTCGACAAGGCAATCGTCGCCTGCTGCGCCGAGTTCAGCGAAGGCGAGCACAAGTTCAACGACACCAAGTTCGACGAAGCCTACGGCTCCGCCGGCACCTTCGGCGCCGTTTCCGACATCTGCGTTGCGCAGGGCTGGAGCGACGGCGAAGTCACGCCCGAGCATCTTGAAAAGATCCGCGCGCTTCTGCTTCGCGCCGAGAACATCAACAACATCCAGTTCCCCGGCCTCAAGCCCGACCGCCGCGAAGTCATCGCTGGCGGCTATGCCGTCCTCACCGCCGTCTACCGCACCGCAGGCATCAAGTCCATGCGTCCCGCCAGCGGCGCCCTTCGCGTGGGTCTTCTCTACGAACAGCTCGGCATCGTCCAGAACCGCGACACCCGCGACATCAGCGTCGACGCGATCATCCGCACCTGCGGCGTGTCCCGCGAGCAAGCCGACATCGTCGCAGGCTACGCCGTTGAATTCCTCCGCATGCTCGACCCCGGCATCGATCCCGCCGCCCTCAAGCGCCTGCGCTGGGCCGCGCTCATGCATGAAGTCGGCACGACGATCTCGACGAGCCGCTACCACCGCCACGGCGAATACATCGTGAGCAATGCGGACCTGCCCGGATTCACGCGCACCGACCAGCAGTACATGGCTAAGCTGATCCTCGCCCAGCGAGGCGGCCTCGGCAAGGCCGAAGACTTCCTCAAGTCCCAAGCCAACACCCGTCAGGTGCTCGCCATGCGCCTTGCCGTCATCTTCGCGCATGCCCGCAAGCCCGCGCCGCTTCCGCTCATCACGATCACCCGCAGCCTCAACAACTCGGTGCTCAACATCGCCATCGACCGCACCTGGCTTGAACAGCATCCCCTCACCGCCTACATGCTTCAGCAGGAGGCGGATGACTGGAAGAAGGTCGGCCGCGTGATCACCGTGACCACCTTCTGAGAGGTCTCATGTCCGAAACCGAAGCACTCCTCCTGCAGCTGAACGGCGTGAGCGTCGTCTACGACGGTCATGCCGTCATCGACGACCTCAGTCTTGAAGTCGGACGCGGCGAATTCGTCGTCATTCACGGCAGCACGGGGTGCGGCAAAAGCACCATCCTCAGGCTCTTCGCCGGTCTCATCGACCCGACGAAGGGCGAAGTCGTCGTTGCGGGAGACCGCATTGACGAGTTCGACGAGGCCCAGCGCCGATGGCTCAGGCGCTCCATGGGCCTCATGATGCAGGAGGAGCTTCTACTTGAGGACAGGACCGTTCTCGAAAACGTCATGTTGCCTGCGCTCGCAGCGGACGAAACGGCACAGGAAGCGCGCCGCAGGGCGCTTCTGGCCCTCAACAAGTGCGGCGCCGCTGATCTCGCCGACCTTCGTCCCTCGAGCCTCTCAGCTGGCCAACGCCAGATCGCCTGTCTGGCCCGCGCCGTCGTCAACCGTCCCGTGCTCATCCTTGCCGACGAGCCCGCGACGCACCTCGACAAGACGAACGCCCAGACGCTCATCAACCTTCTGAGCGCCTTTGCCCTCGCGGGCGTCACCGTCGTCGCCGCCACGCACCAGCATCTGACGCCGGAGGGCTGCCGTTCGCGCGAAATCACGCTCTCCGCGTCCAACAGGGGAGGCGCCGCATGAGCTACGCCTCCTCGCGCGCCTGGGCGCTCAAGGAAACCTTCAGGGGCTTCCGCCAGAACTTCAGCCTCTTCTCGCTCGCGACCTTCCTGTCGGCGCTTGCGCTTTCCATTCCGCTCTTCATCTCGACGATCTTCTACGAGCTCGCCGAGCCCATCAGGCAGATTCCGACTTCCGTCGAAATCACCGTCTTCACGAAGTCGGGCACGGACATGGAGAAGCTCTCCAAAGCCGTGGCCGAAATCGAAACCATCGAGCGCGTCTCGCTCGTGCCCAAGGACGAGGCCATCCGAAGCCTGAATGAACATCTCGGGCTCAAGGACAAGGCGGTCAAGCACAATCCCCTTCCCGACATCCTGATCGCCACCGTCAGCAGCAGCACCTCGCCCGCAGGCGTCGACGCCGCCGCAGGCCGCATCGAAAAGATCGAGGGCGTGGACATGCTCGCCTACGAGACCGACTGGCGCGAAAAGCTCGACGCGCTCTCCAACGCGGCGCGTCTTGGCCTCCTCTGCCTCGGCATCGTCGTGCTCACGCTCGTCATGCTGGTTGTCGCCGCCTCCATCAGGCTCACGACTCTTTCCGTTCAGCCGCAGATGAAGGCCCTCTATCTTTTCGGCGCCTCTCCGTCCTTCGCCATGCGTCCGATCGCCTGGCGCGGCTTCATCCTGATGATGTCGGCAAGCCTCGGCGCCATTGCCATCACGTACGCAGGCCTCGCAGTCCTCGGCCACCCGATAGCCACCGTCGCCCGCCTCTACGAGGTCGAGCTCGCGCTTGCGCTTCCTCCCGTCGACTGGTGCGCTGGCTTCGTGATCATCTGCAGCCTGATCGGCTACATCATCGCCCTTCTTTCGGCTCAGGACGCCTGGCGAAAGGCCCGCCGCTGACCCTGTTTCGAGAGACCGAGCATACGTTTTTTTCCGGATTGGGCGCGCCGATCGGTGCTACCATACAGTCTTTTCCGAATTTTCGGCTCCGACTCACCCACAAATGACTGAGAAACCCAAAGGCACAGCCCTCGTCGCATACAAGGCACCCTCCGTACCGGCGCTCGTCGGTCCGCTCGGAGACCTCGAAGCCTTCATGCACGCAGCCGAGCGTGCTCCGATCCTGACGCCCGAGGAGGAACGGTCCCTGGCCGTCCGTCTTCGCGACGACGGTGACGTGGAGGCCGCCCAGCGGCTCATTCTCAGCCATCTCCGCCTGGTCATCTCGATCGCCCGAGGCTTTCTCGGATACGGCCTGCCCTATGCGGACCTCATTCAGGAAGGCAACATCGGCCTCATGAAGGCCATCCGCCACTACGATCCGGACCGCGGCGCTCGCCTGATGACCTTTGCCGTGCACTGGATCCGCTCGGAAATTCAGGAATACATCATCCGCAACTGGCGAATCGTCAAGCTCGCCACCACGAAGAACCAGCGCAAGCTCTTCTTCAATCTGCGCCAGATGAAGGAGGATCCTCAGACGGCCCTCACCAACAGTCAGGCCGAACACATCGCGCTCGCGCTCGACGTCAAGCCCAAGGAGGTCCTCGAGATGGAGGAGCGCCTCTACGGTCAGGAGACGAGCCTCGACACGCCTTCGAACGCCGACGACGATTCCGACAACGCGTTCACCCCGTCCGACTGGCTCACGCGCGAAAGCGACGAACCCGAAGCCATCCTCGAGGAAAAGGAGCACCAGCGCCTTGAAGGCGAAGGCCTGCAGATGGCCCTGCGCTCGCTCGACGAGCGCAGCCGCCGCATCATCACGGCCCGCTACCTGAATCTCGACAAGGAAGGCAACAGCAAGGCCGTCACGCTGCAGGAACTTGCCAACGAGTTCGGCGTCTCGGCAGAGCGCATCCGCCAGATCGAGAAGCTCGCCATCCAGAAGATGCGTCAGACTCTTGAGCAGGCCCACTATTCGGAATAGTCTCCAACATGTTCAACGTCGTTCTGGTTCATCCCGAAATTCCGCCCAACACGGGCAACGTTATCCGCCTCTGCGCCAACACGGGCTGCACGCTTCACCTTGTGAAGCCGCTCGGTTTCTCCCTTGACGACAAGCACATGAAGCGCGCGGGGCTCGACTATCACGAGTACGCGACGATCCGCATCCACGAATCGTGGGAGGCGTTTCTCGAGTCCGAGCATCCCGACGTCTCCTGCATGTACGCCATGACGACGCACGGCTCGCATCCGTTTGCGGACTCGAGCTTTACGCCGGGCGACTGGTTCGTCTTCGGCTGCGAAGGCTCCGGCCTTCCCGAAGGCATCCGCAACTCCTTCCCCGAGGCGCAGCGCATCCGCCTGCCTATGCGGCCGAAGAACCGCAGCCTCAACCTGAGCAATGCCGTTGCCGTCACCGTCTTTGAGGCATGGCGTCAGAACGGCTACGACGGCGGCATCTGAACCCGCCGTCCAAGAATCGGACAAGAAAAAAGGGCATCCCACGCGGGCGCCCTTTCTCTTGAGCGGTACAGCAGGCGTCAGCCTGCCTGCATCAGTCGAGTTCCTTGTCGAGACCGTGCTCGACCGCGTAGATGGCGGCCTGAACACGGCTCGAAAGGCCTAGCTTGCGCAGGCAGCTCTGAACATGGACCTTGACCGTGCTTTCGGCAAGATTCATGGCGCGGGCGATCTCCTTGTTGGAGACGCCGCGGGCAAGCCAGGCGAGCGTTTGGCGTTCGCGACGCGTGAGCGCCGTCATTTCCATGTCCTGCGCGTTACGCGGTTCAGGATCGGCAAAGCGGTTGACGAACTTCGTCATCATCTGCGGCGCAATGATGCTTTCGCCGTTGTAGGCGGAGCGAATGGCGCGAAGCAGGTAGTCCTGATCGATCTTCTTGAGCAGATAACCGCGGGCGCCCAGACGCAGGCATTCCGCGAGGGTCTCGCAGTCCTCGCTCACCGTGAGCATCAGAACCGCCAGGCCGGGATGGGATTCATGGATCTGGGCCATGGCCTCGCAGCCGTTCATGCTCGGCATGTCCACGTCAAGCAGAACAACGTCAGGATCCAGCTGTTCGACAAGCTTGACGCCTTCCAGACCGTCGCTGGCCTCGCCAATCACCTCGAAGTCAGGCTGCCTCTGAAGAAGGGCCTTGACACCGCTGCGAAACAGCGTGTGGTCATCGACCAAAATAATGCGGATGCTTTGAGTCATTTTTTTCAATCCCGAGAGCGGCTCCGACTCAAATGCGGCAAGGCGGGGCTGCTTGGCAAATTCGGAGTCGAACAATTTTTGAACAGTCTTTCCATTGTACCAACATCACCCGCCGCATTTTGCTTAAGAACGCCTGCTCGCCAACACCTGAAAAAACGAAAGGCAGCCCGAAGGCTGCCTTTCGCCGGCGAATCAAAGTACCGATCAGGCCTGAGCGGCGCCTTCGGCTTCAGCCTGAGCCTGGGCGAGACGCTGCTGGTAAAGAACTTCAAAGTTCACTTCAGGCAGATGGACCGGCGGAACATTGGCGCGGTTCATCAGGTCGGCGAGGTTGGCGCGGAGGTACGGATAGACCATGGCCGGGCAGACGACATTCGTGACATGCTGCAGGGCCTCGACCGGAATGCCGTGGATGGCGAAAAGACCAGACTGCGTGCCTTCGACGAGGATAATCACCTTGTCGGCGGCCTTGACCGTGATGGTGCCGCGGACGGTCACGTCGTAAAGGGCTTCGGCAACCGTCTTCTGGCTGACTTCAAACTTGATGTCGACCTGCGGCTGTTCCTGCTGGGCCTGCAGAAGGATTTCAGGAGCATGCGGCATTTCAAGGGAGGCGTCCTTGAGGTAGCAGCGCTGAAGCTGGAACACGGGTTCCGGAGCGGCTTCCTGCTGGGGCTGCTGATTATCCTGGTGCTGGGCGTTTTCGTTTTCTGCCATTTTGGATTCCTTGCCCGGCGGCCTCGCGGGCAACCGGAATTAAACAACTGACGAGAATGCCCGGCGAACCCTTTCGTCAGGCACTTTATTTGGATATGGGGATGATTTCGAATTATTCAAGCGGCATCTTGGCCTGCAGCCAGCCGACGATGCCTCGCTCGAGGATGGTCACCCGTTGGAAGCCCACGCCGCGAAGCAGTCGGGCGACGGGACGGGAGCCCGCGCCGGTCTGGTCAACGAGGATCACGGGGCGCTCGCGCTTGAGCTTGCCGAATTCGTTCTGGATCTGGTCGGCGGGAATGTTGCGGCTGTTGGCGATGTGTCCCTTCGCGAAGTCGGCCGCCTTGCGGACGTCGACGATCTGGGCACCCTGGCGATTGATGAGCTCGGTCGCCTGAGCGGGCGAGACTTCGGGAGCGTAGCGGCGGGTGTTGATGACGGGAATGAGAAGACCGAGGACGGAAACCGCGATCACGACGATCAGCAGGCTGTTGTCAATGAGAAACTGCGACATGTTTATTGCGTTCGATTATGGATCGGAAGCCCCCTGATCCCCGCACTCTGACGAGTGCCGCCGGAGCAGAGGCGAATCCAATGATTGTAGACGAGATGCACACTCATCGGGCTCTTTTGCCGCTATGATGAGCATCATGGAAAGCGCGAACTTTCCTTTTGTTTTGCTTTTGTTTTTGCCTAGCCGATCCACGCCGTACTTCGCACCGTGAAGCCCTTCCGTCTGAAATTCCTCTGCACCGCCTGCCTTGCCGGCGCATTGTGGCTCTCCCCGATGCACGACGGCTCGGACGCGCTTGCCGCCTCCGCCCAGCAGAAGGCTGCCCAGGAAAAGAAGCGCGTCGAGGGCCAGCGCGCCAACATCGAGCAGAAGCTGCAGAGCCTGCAGGCCGAGCTCGATGCACGCGAAGCGCGCAGCGAGGAGGCCAGCCAGGCGCTCAAGACCGCCGATCAGGCCATCTCGCAGGCCAACCGAAAGCTTCGCGACCTTCGCGAGGAAAAGCGCGGGGTCGAGGACGAGCTAGCCAAGCTCCGCAAGAGCGGCAACAACGTGGCCAACAATCTCAAGGACGCTGAAAACACCGTCGCCCAGATCGCCAAGGCTCAGTACATCAACAGCAGGCGAAGCCACTGGCAGAACCTGATCGGAGGCATCAACCCGAGCACGCTCGCCAGTGACAAGGGCAAGCTCGAGTATCTGGCCCGCACGCAGCAGGCGGCTATCGACGATCTTGAAGAGCGTCAGAGCAACATCCGCAACCTCTCCGAAAAACACCTCAAGCAGCACCACGAGCTCGCACGCATCCAACAGGAGGAGGAAAAGGAGCGCAAGTCCCTTCTCAAGGAGAAGCAGGAGCGCCAGCAAGCCTACGGCAAGCTTCAGTCCGAGATCAAGTCGCGTCAGGCCCGCATCGACAAGCTCAAGAAGGATCAGGCGCGCCTGAGTTCACTTGTGGCCGCAATCGACGCGCGCCTCGAAAAGGAACGCCGTCAGGCGGAGCAGGTCGCCAAAAAGCAGGCCATCCGCCCGCCGTCCAAAAAGCAGAACGCCTCCTATGCGCCGCAGGTCGGCAGCTTCGGCAAGCTCAAGGGACGCCTGACCCGTCCCGTCAAGGGCACCGTGGTCGGCCGCTTCGGCACCGAGCGTCAGGATCAGCCGGGCACCACCTGGCAGGGCATGCAGTTCCGGGCACAGGAAGGCTCGGAGGTTTCCGCCTGCGCAGCCGGCAAGGTCGTCTTCTCCGACTGGCTTCGCGGCTTCGGCAACCTCATCATCATCGACCACGGCAATACATATATGTCGATTTATGGCAACAATGAATCGATCTTCACGAACGTGGGCGACACCGTCAAACAAGGCGAAACAATTAGTTCCGTAGGCATTTCGGGAGGCCTTGGCGAGCCGGGCTTATACTTTGAGCTCCGCTACAAGGGCAAGCCGATCAATCCCCAGCCCTGGCTGAAACCGTAACCCATCCCGCCCCATGAGGAAGCCCTCCTCTCCAGTCGGGCACCTAAAAATCATCATGCACAAGCTTCGATCCGTCACCCTGCTGTGCGCAGGCATCTGCGCCGGCGTCCTCTCCACCGTCGGCATTACCGCGTACGCCGAAAAACAGTCGGCCGCGCCCCTGCCCCTTGCAGAGATCCGCCAGTTCACGAGCGCCTTCAATGCGATCAAGGACTTCTACGTTGACGACGTCTCAGACGCCAAGCTCCTTCAGTCCGCCGTCGACGGCATGGTGAGCGGTCTCGATCCTCACTCGAGCTTCCTCGACGTCGAGGGCTACAAGGACATGACTGAAAGCACTCAGGGCTCCTTCGGCGGCCTCGGGCTTGAAGTGACGAAGGACCCCGCGGGCGTTCGCGTCATCTCCCCGATCGACGACACGCCCGCCGCACGCGCAGGCATGCGTGCAGGCGACATCATCACGCGCATCGACGGCAAGTCGGTAGCGGACATGTCCCTCAATGCGGCCGTCAAGCTCATGCGCGGTCAGCCCAACACCAAGATCGAGCTCGTCGTGGCCCGCAAAGGCGCCAACAAGCCGCTCAACTTCTCGCTCGTCCGAGCCCTCATCAAGACGCAGTCCGTCAAAATGAAGAAGCTCGACGAAAAGGTGGGCTACATCCGCATCTCACAGTTCCAGGAGCGCACGGCCGAGGATCTCTCGAAGTATCTCGACGAACTGGCCAAGGACGGTCATCTCGAAGGCCTCGTGCTTGACCTGCGCAACGACCCGGGCGGCCTGCTCCAGGCAGCCATCGGCGTCTCCGCCGCCTTCCTGCCGAAGGGCTCCGACGTTGTTTCCACGAAGGGACGTCAGGCGCAGTCCGACTACACCTTCAAGGCGGTCGAAGCCGACTACCGCGCGGGCAACGCCGTCAGGGCGCTCTCCGGCCTGACGCCTGTCGCAAAGAAGGTGCCCATCGTCGTCCTGATCAACTCCTCGTCCGCCTCCGCCTCCGAAATCGTGGCGGGCGCCCTGCAGGACCACAAGCGCGCGACCATCATGGGCGACCGCTCCTTCGGCAAGGGCTCCGTGCAGACCATCATGCCGATGAAGTTCGGAGACAAGACCGTCGCCGTGAAGCTCACGACAGCACGCTACTACACGCCGTCGGGCCGCTCGATTCAGGCCAAGGGCATCATCCCCGACATCTATGTCGACGACACTCCGAAGGGCAACTACCCCTCCTTCCAGATCCGCGAGGCCGACCTCACGCACCACCTGATCAATCAGGATGAAAATAAGGATGAGAAGGACCTGCTCAAGGATCTGCCCTACGATGACGAGGAAGGCGAAATCCCCGACTACCAGTACATGTTCGGCGACGACAAGGACTGGCAGCTCCAGCAGGCCGTCAATTTCCTCAAGAACAAGCCCGTGGCCGAATCCAAGTACCGCGGCAAGTCCCGCGACCTGGTGAAGAAGCTCAAGGCCGAAGCGGCGGCCGAAAAGCTCAAGGCTGATCGAGCCAAGGCCTCCAAGATGGAGAAGAAGGCCGAGGACGCCAAAGCTGACAAAGCTGAAGACGCCAAGACCGAAAACTAAGTCGCACTGACCAAAAAAGGAGGCCGCGAAACTATCCGCGACCTCCTTTTTCCATCTTCTGTCTCCCTGCTCAAGGCTTCAAGAAGAGCTCCGTATCGGAGCTGCTCTTGAGCCCGGGGCGCACCTTGAAGCCCGTCAGCACAAAACGCTGCCACTGGCCGAGCACGGACGCCATCTGGAGGGACGCCCTGCCGGACGCATCGAAATCGGCAGGAAGCGCACCTTCGGCAACGGCCGTGCGGTAACTCAGCTTCAGCCCCGCCTCAAGGGCGAGATGCAGTCGGCTGACGCGTTCGATGAGCCTGGGATCCTCGTAGATGAGAACCTGCCCCGTCATGACTCGCGTGATGCCGGGATTGGCGTCGGCAAACTGCAGCATCACATTCACGCTGGCCCTCACCTGATCGAGGCCGGACATGCCCTCCGACGCACGGATCTGCCCCGTCAGCCCCATCAGGCTTTCCTCGGCAAAATCGATCAGTGAGTCAAACATGTCCGCCTTGTTCTTGAAGTAGCGGTAAAGAAGGCCCTCGCTGATGTCCATCACCTCGGCAATGCGCGCTGTGGTGATCTTTTCAAGCGTTGCTTCGTTGAGCATGCCTGCAAGGTGCTGCAGGACTTTCTGGCGGCGCTCTCCCTTCGTGCGTCGATGGGAGAGCGTAACTTCGACGGCATCCGTCATGATGTTCTTTCTTCTACAGTGCTGAAGTCTCGGGAAAGCGTAAGTTTACAGCGTCGGCTCGAACGGAGCCCAGGCCAGCGGTCGGTTCGACTGAGCGGCAAGCGCATCAAGCGCCTGCCTCACCTCGAGGACCTTTCCCACGGCCGCCCCCGCCCTGCTCTGCAGGAACGCACGCAGCGCCCCCCGCCAGGACGTGTCGACAGGCTCCCACAGCACGGATGCAGTTTCGGCCGGCAGCTTCGCCTCACGGCACGCAAGCTTCAGGGCCTCATCCATTCCGCCCTGAGCATCCGCCAGACCGAACTTGACGGCCTGAGCACCCGTCCAGACGCGGCCTTGGGCGACGCGCTCGACCTCCTCAACGGACATGCCGCGGGACTCGGCCACCAGCTTCTTGAAGTCCGCGTACGTACGGCTTACGCCTCCCTCGATGAGTCTGCGTTCCACATCGCCGGGCGCCGCAGCAGGATTGCCGAAGTCCGCAAGCGGCGTCGTGCGGTAGCCGCCGCGTCCCACCTTCAGCTCCTCACGAAGTCCCTCGGCGTGCACGCTCATCGCAAAGACGCCGATCGAGCCCGTGATGGAAAGCGGATCCGCCACAATGCGGTCCCCCGCCGTGGCGATCCAGTAGCCGCCGGAAGCCGCGGTGTCGCCCATCGAGATGATGACAGGGTTCCCCGTCTTCTTCTTGTACTCAACCAGACGAGCACGAATCAGTTCCGCCGCAACCGCATCACCGCCGGGACTGTTGACGCGCACGACGAGGGCCTTGACCTTGGGATCCTCCTGAATTTCATCGATCACGCCATTGATGCCGTCGGGCGTCATGCCACCAAGCTCGGGCATGCCCGTGATCTCACCCTCCGCAATGAGGACGGCCACTGTGTCTCCCGCAGAAACGGTCTCTGTCGCGGCCAGATAGGCCGTGGCGTCAATGGCCTTGAGGTCCTTCACCTGACCGCCTGCATACTTGTCGGCAAGCTTCTGAAGATAGGCATCTCGCGTCTCAAGCTCGTCGATGAGTCCCGCCTCCTTGAAGAAAACGGAGAGCGACTTTTCCGCCGTTCCGTCCTTCGCAATCCCGGCGATGAACTTCTCGACCGTGCCGTTGACCAGACCACGACGAGCCTCGAGACGGCTCACAAGCCCCGCCCAAGCGTCGTCCATGTAACTCTTCTGGGCTGCAAGACTTTCCGCCGAAGGCCTGCCCGACGTAAAGATCTCGGGAGCGCTCTTGAAGGCGCCCGCCTTGTGCACCTCGACCTCAAGCCCCGCAGCGTTCAGAAGCGGTCCCCAGTAGAACGTCGTGGCGGAAAGCCCCTTGACGATGGCATCCCCCATCGGATGAATGCCGACGTGATCGGCATGCGCCGCGACCAGATACTGCGGTTGCGTGTACGAAATACTCCATGTCCAGACCTGATGCCCGCTCGTCTGACGATAGCGGTCAATCGCGGCTCCGATTTCACGAATGGAGGCCATGCCCGCTCCCGCCAGATCGTCGACACGAAGCACGACGCCCGCGATGCGGTCGTCATGCGCCGCCCTGTCGAGCGCATCAACGACGTCCGCAAGCCTCGTATTCTCTTCAAAGGAATCCTGCCCGAACATGGACAGCATGAACGACGGCTCTGCAGGACCGCTCTCCTTCACTTCTCCGACCAGGTCAATGCGAAGAAGCGTTCCCTTGGGCAGGTTCGGCGCCTCCGAGGCCACCCAGAAGACGACCGCCAGCGTGACGAGCGTCAGGAGAAAGAGAAGGTTCACCAGAAGACGGCGTACCCCGTCAAGCAGCGCATAGGCTGCGGCGATGCGTGAGAACATTCAAACACCCATTGCTAAAAATTCTGTCGTCCGGCGTTCCGAACTGAAGGCGGGAAAGCTCCCTGATGTGCCCGATCGTAAAGTCCGCACAGGGACGCACGATGCGGTTGGCAAGCTTGCCGTTCTTCTTGCGGTACCCCGTGCACCAGACCGTCCGGATCCCCTCGGCGTGCGCAGCCATGAGGTTCATCGGACTGTCGTCAACAAAGACCGTGTCGGCGGGAGAAACGCCCCAGCGCCGGCACGTCATCAGAAACATCAGGCGACTCGGCTTCGGACGCCATTGGCCCAGCGCATGCATGTCAGTGCTGGCCACCAGGCCGTCCACAACATGGTCAAGCTCCAGCGCTTCAAGCACGGCCCGGGCATAGTTGCGCGGACCGTTCGTAAAGACGACCTTGCGTCCGGGAAGCCTCTTCACGTCCTCTGCGGGACATCCACTGAATTGGATGTAGAGACGCGGATCAAAATCGTGCGCAAAGCTCAGGAAGTCCCGGGGATCGATGCCATGATGCCTCCAGAGCCCCAGGAACGTGGCGCCGTAAACGCTCCAGTAGTGCCGGCGAAGAGCCGAAGCCTCCTCCCATTCCATGCCGAGCTCTCTGCACATGTATTCGTTCATCAGCAGATGAATCTTGTGGAGCATGCCGCCCGACGCCTCAAAGAGCGTGTCATCGAGATCAAATAGCCACAACTTCGGCATAGGTTCCCTTCTGTTCGAGTCGCAAATACAAAAAAACTCGGCAACCGTCCGTCATTTTACGGACAACGATTGCCGAGTTCATGGGAGCGCCCGGGTTTCGGGCGCATCCAGCAGGGTTGACTCCCCGCAGCATCAGTCTCCGTAGAGCTTCTGCTTGAGTTCGCGACGCTGCTGGGCCTCGAGAGAAAGCGTGGCGGTCGGGCGGGCGAGCAGACGGGCGACGCCGATGGGATCACCGGTTTCCTCGCAATAGCCGTATTCGCCGTCGTCGATGCGCTTGATCGCAGCCTGAACCTTCTTCAGAAGCTTGCGCTCGCGGTCACGGGTACGCAGTTCAAGCGCGTGCTCCTCTTCGATCGTGGCGCGGTCGGCCGGATCGGGCACAACCGTCGTTTCGCGAAGATTCACCGTCGTCTGATCAGCATTTGCACGAAGCTCCGCTTCTATCGTCTGAAGGCGGTTCTTGAAAAATGCAAGCTGGCGCTCATCCATGTAGTCGTCTTCCGACATCTTCAGGAGCTCGTCAACCGTCAAAAGTTTAGTCGTGCCCATAACTTCTCGTCTTTGTATTTAGATTGGCATTGTGTGGCCGAACAAAGCGGTGCGGCCATCAGAAATATGGCTTTATACAGGAAAACTAGACCCTTTGCCAACTGCCCAAGGCCGTTTTATTTCAGTAACTTCCCTGAGAGTCAATCCCGCACCTGCTCCACGCTTCTAGTCCAAACAGGTGGCGAGGCCGCGCTTGATGGCCTCCTCGGGAAGATTGCGCCCGATGAACACAATCTTCGAGAAGGGCTTGCGGTCTCCCCACGTATCAAGCACGTCGCTCACGGCAAGCATGTGCACGCCCTGGAAGACGACTCGGCGGTCGGTGCCGCTCAGATAGAGAACGCCCTTGTAGCGAAGCATGTCCTGACCGTAGACGCTCGTGAGCGAAGCGATGTAGCGTTCGAGCTTCATCGGATTGAACGGTCGATCGGACTCATACACAAACGAGTGGATGTCGTCGTTGTGATGGTGCATGTGATGATCGTTGTTGAAGAACGCAGGATCAACATCAAGCACGTCGTTCATGTTGAAGCCCGTGATGTTAAGCACTTCGTCAACAGGGCATTCGCCCATGTTGACGCGGCGGATCGGGGCGCGGGCGTTCATCTGACGAAGACGCTGCTCCATGGCCGCAACTTCCTCGGCCGTGCAGAGATCCGTCTTCGAAAGCAGGATTCGGTCTGCAAAGCCGACCTGATCGCGCGCAGCGGCCTCCTCGTCAAGCGTGGCGGAACCGTGCTTGCAGTCGACGACCGTCACCACGCCGTCAAGACGGAAGAAGGCGGCGACGGCATCGTCCATGAAGAAGGTCTGGGCGACGGGGCCAGGATTGGCAACGCCGCTAGTCTCGATGACGACGTAGTCGAACTTGATCTCGCCCCTGCTGCGACGCAGGCGCAGATCAGTGAGAACCTTGGACAGGTCGCCGCGGATCGTGCAGCAGACGCAGCCGTTGTTCATGTTCACAATCTGTTCCCTGTCCGTCTGAACAAGCAGATCCGTGTCGATGTTCTCCTTGCCGAATTCATTTTCGACAATGGCGATCTTGTAGTTGTGGTTCTCGCTGAGGATGCGATTCAGCAGCGTCGTCTTGCCGGCACCGAGAAAACCCGTAAGAATCGTCACCGGAATGTCCGGCTGTTGTTCTTCAACCATCATTTTTTTATCCTCGTCAATAACGAACCAACCACGGGTGAGCCCGTGGTTGTGCATGCAATCAGTCTACGCCTCAAGGCCTCACCAGGAGATGAAGTCCCTTCAGGTATTCGCCTTCGGGGTAGGTCATCAGAAGCGGGTGGTCAATGCCGCCGCCGAAGCGGCCGACGGCCCAGGCATCCACCTTGGCGTCAAAAACGGCGCCCGCAACGATCTTCTGGAAGAGATCGACGTCCACCGCGCCCGAGCACGAGAACGTGAAGAGCTGGCCGCCGGGCAAAAGGAGCTTCAGACCGTTGAGGTTGATGTCCTTGTAGGCACGGGCCGCGCGTTCGACATGGCGATGGTTCGAGGCGAACTTCGGAGGATCGAGGATCACCAGATCGAACTTTTCGCCCGCATCACGAAGCTCGCGCAAATACGTGAAGACGTCCTTGCAGACAAACTTGGCGCAGTCACCCTCAAAACCATTGCGCCTGGCATTGGCGGCGGCCATGTCGAGGGCCTCCTGAGAGGAGTCAACGGAGACGACTTCGGCCGCACCGCCCTTGAGGAGTGCAAGAGAGAAGCCGCCCGTATAGCAGAAACAGTTGAGCGCGCGCATGCCCCTGCCGTGGACGCGGCGGAACTCCTCCGCGACCTTCTGGGCCGTCAGGCGGCTTTCACGCTGGTCGACATAGAAGCCGGTCTTGTGACCGACGCGCACGTCAACGCCATAACGCACGCCGTCTTCCACGACTTCAATCGCGGCAGGCGGCTCTTCGCCGCGCAGCAGTTCGCTGCGGATCGGCAGACCCTCACGCTGGCGCGTGGCCGCGTCGGATCGGTCGAAGATCGTCTTCGCACCCGTGATCTCCATCAGCAGGTCGGCAATCAGCTCGCGATGAGCCTCAACGCCTGCAGACTGGAACTGAGTCACGAGGCAGTCGGCGTACTGGTCGACGATCAGGCCGGGCAGACCATCCGCCTCGCCGAAAACGAGACGCACGGCACTCGTGCGGTCACGCAGACAGGCACGAGCCTCGACGGCGTGACGAAGCTTCCTCTCGAACCAAGAGGCATCGATCACCTCCTCTTCCTTGAAGGACCAGCAGCGTGCGCGGATAGTCGATTCGGGCGAATAGGCTGCCCAAGCGAGGAAACGGCCGTCGAAAGAGACGACGCGAACAGTCTCGCCGCTTGCGGGAGCAGTCTTCTTGGAGTCGAGAACCACCTTTTGAACCGCCGTGTCGTAGACCCACGGATGGCGGCGCAGAAGGGAGCGCTCCTTGGATTTCTTCAGAACCAGATCAATCATGACTTAAATGCCTTCAGGAATAGTGATGACACCTTTAAAAACGGTCGTCGCCGGCCCCGTCATCATGACGGGAGCGTCCGGCGTCTTGAGGCCTTCCCAACGGATGGTGAGCTCGCCGCCACGGGCCTGAAGCGTCACCTCTTCGTCAAACCAACCGCGGCTGATACCCTCGACTGCGGCTGCACAGGCGCCGGTGCCGCAGGCGAGCGTTTCACCTGCACCACGCTCCCAGACGCGGAGCTTGCCGCGTGTACGGGAGACGACCTGCAGAAAGCCCACGTTGACACGGGCGGGAAAGGCAGAAAAATATTCCATCCTGGGGCCGACCTCCGCCACAGGAGCGGCGTCGACATCCTCGACGCGGATCACGGCGTGCGGATTGCCCATCGACAAGGCGGAAAACCAGACGTCGGAACAGGAGAGATGCGCATGATAAATCCTCGAGGCACCTTCCGTGCCGGATTCGAGGCCTTCGGGAACAAAGGGCAACACTTCCGGCGCCTTGCGGGCAGGCCCCATGTTCACCGTCACACGGCCGTCAGGCCTCACTTCGGGCTCGATGACGGCCTTCATCGTCTCAACGCGAATGCTCGTCTTGTCGGTGAGCCCCTCTTCACGAACAAAGACGGCGAAACAGCGGGCGCCATTGCCGCACTGTTCGACCTCGTCCCCGTCGCAGTTGAAGATGCGATAGCGGAAATCAACACCGGGAAGCCTGGCACGCTCGACCATCAGCACCTGATCAGCCCCAATGCCGAAGCGACGGTCGGCCAGATAGCGGATGAGTGCAGGCGTAGGCTCGATGTCCTGTCGGATGCCGTCAAGCATCACGAAGTCATTGCCGGCACCCTGCATTTTCGTAAACTTCAGCGTTCTCATTTCAGGTATTCTTTTCAGTCGTTTTTTAATAGAGTGACTGCTCGCCCTCAGGTCGAGTCTTGAAGCGGCGGTGGACCCAGAGGTACTGGTCGGGATATGCACGAATCCATTCCTCGAGTTCGGCATTGAGCCTTCGGGTATCCGCTTCGAAGTCGGCCGTCGGGAAGTTCTCCCACGGCTTGGAGATGATGACGTGGTAGCCCTCTTCGGTCATCGTGGCAATGCACCAGAGGACCTTTGCCCTCGTCACTCGCGCAAGACGCGAGACCATCGGCAGCGTGGCTGCCTGTACGCCGAAGAACGGCACGAAAATCGAGTTCTTGATTCCGTGGTCCATGTCGGGCAGGTAATAGAAGGGAAGCCCCTCCTTGATGGCGCGCAACACGGGGCGCAGATCGCTCTCGTTGCTTTTGGCGATGAGGACAGGGTCGGAGAAGCGCTTGCGCCCTGCGAGCACTGCCTCATCCCAGGCAGGATTGCTCTGCTTCTGATAAAGCGACACACCGCGCACGTAGGTGTTGAGCGCAATGCCTGCAGCGTCGAGACCTGCGAAATGCGGTGCCACAACAATGATGGGCTCACCCTTGTTTTCAAGCAGGTTTTCAAGCCCCTCAAAGGTCACGAACTTCTGAATCGTCTCCTTGTCGGATTCCCAAAGCGTGCCGTGATCGACGGCAGCGCGCGCAAGGCGGACATAGACACGATGTGCCAGCGAGCGACGCTCGGACTCGGAAAGCTCGGGAAAGCAGAGCCTCAGGTTCGTCTCGATGACATGGCGACGCTTCGGAATGGCGAGCCAGAGGATTCTGGCAATGACTTTCGCAAGAGCTTCGCGCACGGACATCGGCAGATTCTTCATCGACCGAACCACACGGATCCAGAACTTGGCAAAGAAAACGTTCACTTTTTGTCTCCGGCCTGCTTGGGATGCGCTCCTGCAGGGGTCTTGTAGCGGTTGTAGCTCCAGGCATACTGCTCAGGCATGCGACGAATGACGGCCTCGATCTGGCGGTTCATCGCCTCGGCGTCCTTTTCGGTGTCGCCTGTAAGCGGTTCATCCCACTTCACAGCCTCAATGCGCCAGCCGTCGCCGCTTCTCACGCCCCAGACGAAGAAGCGATCAGCCTTGAACTGATGCGCGACACGCACAGGAAGCGTCATCGTGTAGGCAGGCCTGCCGAAAAAGTCGGCCCAGACGCCCTCCCCCTTGGAAGGAACCTGATCAGGCAACGCACCGAATGTATGTCCCTGCTTCAGGTTGCGGATCATCTTCTTGACACCCGCAATCGTCGTCGGGCAAGCCTGAATGCCGGGAGCCTGACGCGCCTCGCCCACGATCTTTCTGAGAAGACTCACCTTGGGCGGGCGGTAAAGAATGGAAATGCCGCGCCCCGTCCTTGCAAAAAACGTGGCGGCAAACCACACGGGAAGCACCTCAAAGCAACCGACGTGTGGCGTCAGAAAAACAATCGGGCGACCACTGTCAACGGCCTCGCGCACCATTGCCTCGGCTTCCGGCGCGATATGAACACGCTTGAGCACAGTCTCGGCAGGACGGTACCAAACCCAAAGGCTCTCCATGGCCTGTCGGCCCGCATTGCGACCGACTCGTTCATACAGATGAGGATCGTCATAACCAGCCAGCTTCAGATTCTCCATAGCCCGGGCCCTGGTGGCTGGGGACAGCTTGAAGGTCAGGCCTCCGATGCCCGCCCCCACGACCTGCAAAAAACGCAGAGGGAGCCTTGAAAAGAGCTTCAGCAACCAGTCCATATCTTGCGTCCATTCGAGAGAAGTAATCCAAACAATTAATTTTATCGGATTTAGTCCCAGTCCCGACATGAACCCAATGGGCCTCCACCGCCCATGCAGCCATCATCACCCAGTGCAGACTTTCCATGAAATCAGTGACGACAAGTTCATCTCGCCCGAGGCACGGATGAACATCAACTTCGTCTCACAGGGACTCCGCCGCACGGCGGAACCCGATTCTCAAGCACGTGAACAGGTCGAACCCAAGCACATGAGCCGTCGTCCTTCGACACGATCACGCCACCGGGACTAGGCTGCGAGGCGGTGCCCGATTCCCAAAAACGTGACGGTCTGAACCAAATATAGAGTGCGAAGCTCGCCCGGATGTACCTTGACTGTCGGGAACATACAATCGGGCAACCTCCACGAGGAGAGTATTCCTGCAGGCAGAGAAAAGAACCTGACGACCTTCAGCCAGACAAAAGAAAGCAGATTCACAATAAGGACACGTCACGAACGATGCCACGCTCAGATTCATTCGTGCCTTCAGTGGCACGGAAATCCTGATGGTTGTATTATTCGACGTTCGCCGAGTTAACAAAGACAACTTGCGGGGCGATGACAAATACCGCTAAAGCGTCTTGCGCAATCGACTGGCAGTCGACATACCTCATTGCGTTAGGCGCTGTCCTTCTCATTCCTAATGGAGTATGGCAATGGCCAGCGAATATCTTTTTACTTCCGAATCCGTCAGTGAAGGTCATCCCGACAAGGTCGCGGACCAGATCTCTGACGCCGTCCTCGACGCCTGTCTCGAACAGGATCCCATGAGCCGCGTTGCCGCGGAAACCCTCTGCACCACGGGCCTCGTCGTTCTCGCTGGTGAAATCACCACGGGTGCCAACGTCGATTACATCGGCCTCACCCGCGACGTTCTCAAGCGCATCGGCTATGACAACACCGAATACGGCATCGACCATAAGGGTTGCTCCGTCCTCGTTGGTTACGACAAGCAGTCTCAGGACATCGCTCAGGGTGTCGACAGCGCCGCCGACGACGAACTCAACCTCGGTGCTGGCGACCAGGGCCTGATGTTCGGCTACGCCTGCGACGAAACGCCGACCCTCATGCCCGCACCGATCTACTACGCCCACCGTCTCGTCGAGCGTCAGAGCATTGTGCGCAAGAACGGCTCCTTCCCGACGCTGCGCCCTGACGCCAAGAGCCAGGTGACGCTCCGCTATCGCGACGGCAAGCCGATCGGTTGCGACACGATCGTGCTCTCCACGCAGCATGCCCCTGAAATGTCCGAGGGCAAGCACATGAAGGCTGAGTTCATTGACGAAGTCATTGAAAAGATCATCCGTCCTGTCATGCCTGCCGAATGGCTCAAGGACACCCGCTTCCTCATCAACCCGACCGGCCGCTTCGTGGTTGGCGGTCCGCAGGGTGACTGCGGTCTGACCGGTCGCAAGATCATCGTCGACACGTACGGCGGCTACTGCCCGCACGGCGGCGGCGCCTTCTCTGGCAAGGATCCGACGAAGGTTGACCGCTCCGCAGCCTATGCCTGCCGCTATGTCGCCAAGAACATCGTTGCCGCCGGTCTCGCCTCTCAGTGTCAGGTTCAGGTCGCCTACGCCATCGGCGTTGCCGAACCGATGAACATCACCGTGTTCACGAACGGCACCGGCGTGATCCCCGACGAACAGATCGCCAAGCTCGTGCGCGCTCACTTCGACCTGCGTCCGCGCGGCATCATCCAGATGCTCGACCTGCGCCGTCCGATCTACTCGAAGACCGCCGCCTACGGCCACTTCGGTCGCGAAGAACCGGAATTCACGTGGGAAAAGACCGACAAGGCCGCCACCCTGCGCGATGCCGCTGGTCTCCACTAATCAGCTGACTCCGCAATACTGAAAACCGGCCTGCAGAATTCTGCAGGTCGTTTTTTTATTAGCAGACAAACGCGTATCATTGAAAGACTGCCTTGACGGCGCCCTCCCGAGAGGCGCGTCCGTCCAACCAACCTGATGGAACACACAGACATGAAAAAGCGAGTTCTGACCGGCATCAACACGACCGGCACCCTCCACATCGGCAATTACGTCGGCGCCATTCGCCCGGCCATCCAGGACAGCAAGAATCCGGACGTGCAGAGCTTCTTCTTCATGGCTGACCTTCACGCCCTCATCAAGTGCCAGGACCCTGACCGCATCGAACGCAGCCGCATGCAGATCGCCGCTACGTGGCTTGCCGCAGGCCTCGATCCTGAACGCGTCGTGTTCTATCGACAGAGCGACATTCCTGAAATTCCGCTCCTCAACTGGATGCTGACCTGCTGCACGAGCAAGGGTCAGATGAACCGTGCTCATGCCTACAAGGCTGCAACCGACGCTGCCGTTGCCGCAGGCAAGGATCCTGATGCCGACGTCTCGATGGGCCTGTTCTGCTACCCCATCCTCATGGCCGCCGACATCCTCATGTTCAACGCCAACGAAGTGCCCGTCGGTCACGACCAGATCCAACACCTTGAAATGGCCCGTGACGTCGCCACGCGCTTCAACAATCTCTACGCCAAGCCCGACGAGTCCTTCTTTGTGCTTCCGCAGGCCACGGGCGGCTCTGCCATTGAAGTCCTCCCCGGTCTCGACGGCCGCAAGATGAGCAAGTCCTACAACAACGTGATCCCGCTCTTTGAGGGCGGCCGCAAGGCGCTTGACGAAGCGATCTCCCGCATCGTCACCGACAGCCGTCTGCCCGGTGAGCCCAAGGATCCCGACAGCACCTCGCTCACCGTCATTTACGACGCCTTCGCCACCGAAGAAGAATCCGCCGCCTTCCGTCAGGAACTCCGTGACGGTCTTGGCTGGGGTGAGGCCAAGAAGCGCCTCGCCGACAAGATCGACGCCGAAATCGGCCCGATGCGCCAACGCTACGAAGATCTGATGGCTCATCCCGAACAGATCGAGGCCATTCTTCAGCAGGGCGCAGCCCGTGCCCGCGTCTACGCAACGGATCTCATCGCCAAGCTCCGTTACGCTGTCGGCCTGCGCTCCTTCCAGAAACTCGAGACGGCTAGTGCCACCAAGGCTCAAAAGAAGAAGGCGCCTGCCACGCTCTTCAAGCAGTACCGTGAAAGCGACGGCCTCTTCTACTTCAAGCTCACGCACGAAGGCTCCGAACTGCTCGTTTCCGACGGCCTCGAATCCGGCCGCGACGCAGGCCAGTGGGTCGGCCGCCTCAAGAAGGACCCCGCCTCTCTCGCCGAGGCTCCTGTTCACTTCGCTGAAGGCGTTGCCGCCGACAACGTTGTCGCCCTTCTGAAGTCTCTTGCCGAAGACTATTAATCGTCTCAGCAAATAGGCTTACAAATAGTTTCAAATAAAGGCCGTACAC
>OHPJ01000350.1_pt1 | contig 23205 bp, 19 predicted proteins | sample 1577701 | NCBI WGS metagenome assembly OHPJ01 (sample SAMEA3879517, study PRJEB24766) | human gut metagenome | biome: human-associated habitat; feature: feces | place: USA | collected 1985/1987 | reverse complement strand
CGCACGATCATTTCGGGCTCGCAGAGCCTTGGGCGAAAGGATGCGGAAGTGTTGAAGAAGATATTTCCGAATACGGAGATTACATTATATTACGGTGCGAGCGAGCTGAATTATATCACGTACGTGAAGTCCGCGGATATGACGGAAGAGCGGAACCTGATCGGTAAGCCATTTCCGGGAGTGCGGGTGTTCATACAGGATGATGAAATGTACGTGGACAATGCATTTCACGTGGAGAATATTACCGTGCCGTATTCGCTGAAGGATAGCGGGCGGATGGATTTGCAGGGGAATTTCTATTTCCTTGGACGGACGGATGATATCGTTGGCGTGCGTGGACGCAAGGTGTCGATGATGAAGATTGAAAATGCGTTGGAGGAAGTCGCCGGTATCACAGAGGCGGCGGTCGTTCTGCTTCCGAAGGAAAAGGATGCGGACATGCCGGCGGAGATCGTGAGTGCATTTGTGACGGTGGAAGGCACGGACGTGCCAGAGAATCTGCGGCAGCAGTTGAAGGAAAAGTTGGCGGATTTTGAGATTCCGAAGCGTGTGATTGTGCTGGAGGCATTGCTGAAGAACACAAGCGGGAAAGTAGATAAGGCGCGGTTGAAGAAGATGTGGATGGAGCAAGAACCACAATAAATTTATTTCACAGTATGGAGGACCGGACGGTGATACGGGCAAAACAGGTGAGATTTCAATATAAAAAGCGCGATGTCGATGGAAACGTGATCGCGACGGAGGAAATCTTAAAAGGTGTAGATCTTACAATTAAAAAAGGTGAATTCATCGCGTTGCTTGGCAGAAATGGTTCCGGCAAGACAACATTCTCGAAGCAGTTAAATGCAATCCTTCGACCGTCAGAAGGTACGGTAACCGTAGATGAGATGGGAACCAAGGATGCGGATAAGACGTATGAGATCCGCCAGCGCGTCGGTATGGTGTTCCAGAATCCGGACAATCAGATGGTGGCGGCAAATGTGGAAGAAGAGGTTGCATTCGGCCCGGAGAATCTGGGTATGGAGTCAGATATCATCGTGGCACGTGTGAAGCAGGCACTCGAACAGGTGCGGATGTGGAAGCGGAGAAAGACGGCACCAAACCATCTGTCGGGTGGACAGAAACAGCGGATTGCGATTGCAGGAATTCTTGCGATGCACCCGGATTATATCGTCTTAGACGAGCCGACTGCGATGCTTGATCCGAAAGGGCGGAAAGAAGTGATGGAAGCGTTACAGCGGTTGAATCAGGAACAGGAAATGACTGTGATTCTGATCACCCACGATATGGAAGAGGCGGCACTTGCGAGCCGGGTGATTCTGCTTGCGGACGGACAGATGCGATTTGATGGAAGACCAGAGAAATTCTTCGGAGCGGATGCATTGCTTGCGGAGATGGGGATGGAGGCACCGCTTTCTTACCGGGTGCAGCAGGCAATGGGAAGTGCGGCAAATCTGCAATCGGGTGCAGGTGAAAAAAGAGATAAGTGTAAAATAGATGCGCTTGACACATTTGAAAAAGATAAAGCTCTCCTCTCTCTGCAACACGTAAGCTATATTTACAGCTTGGGAACAGCGTACGAGAAGGTTGCTTTAGACGACGTGAATCTGTCGCTTGGCAAGGGGGAGATTGTTGGACTTGCCGGACATACCGGTTCTGGTAAATCCACCATGATACAACTCCTGAACGGGTTGCTGAAACCGACCAGCGGAACAGTTACATTTGAGGGAAAGGATATTCATGCAAAGGGATATTCTGGGAATTATCTGCGCAGTAAGGTTGGCATGGTGTTCCAATATCCGGAGCATCAGATGATCTGCGATACCGTGTGGGAGGATGTCGCATTTGGACCAAGTAAGCAGGGCTTGACCGGGGAAGCATGCGAGACGCGTGTGGAGGAAGCACTTCGGTTTGTTGACCTGCCAGAGAAATATTATCAAGCATCGCCATTGCAGCTATCGGGCGGACAGAAGCGGCGTGTGGCGATTGCAGGTGTGCTTGCGATGCATCCGGAATATATCATATTGGACGAGCCGGCAGCGGGATTAGACGCAGCAGGAAAGCGCGAAATATTCGACCGGATCCGGCGGATGAGCCGGGAGCAGGGAATCGGAGTTTTACTTGTCTCGCATAGTATGGAGGACCTGGCGGAATACGCAGACCGGATTATTGTGCTGGACGATGGAAAGAAGATATTGGATGACCGACCGGCGCAGGTATTTGCCAAGCGGGAGACGCTTGCAGACTGTGGACTGGATGTACCGGAAACTGTGAAACTGGCGGACAAATTGCGCGCAAACGGGTACCAAATTCCACAGAATGTGATTCGAGAGAAAGAGCTGCTCGATTATCTTGGTAATTGCACAAACAGTACAGCAGGAAGAAAAAGCGTTGATACTGAGAACAGATTGGATGAAAGGAAGCAGGGAGATAATTTATGATTCGAGATATTACAATTGGACAATATTATCCTTCGGATTCTCCGATTCATCATCTGGACCCGCGTGTCAAGTTATTCGCAACGCTTCTCTATATCATCGGGCTGTTTCTTAGCAAAAGCCTAATTGTATTTGCGGTGGCAGGCGTAGTATTGATTGCATGTATCGTGATATCGAAGGTGCCGTTTCGATATATGATCAAGGGGCTAAAGCCGGTGTGGATATTGCTGGTATTTATCTGTATCGTAAATGTGTTCTTCGGAAAAGGGGAAGTGTTGTATTTTCAGTGGAAGTTTATTCACATCTACCGGGAAGGAATCATGCAGGCGGTTGTCCGTGTCGTGCGGTTGATGGAGCTGATTTTAGGTTCGTCGCTTATGACATACACAACAACGCCGACCGAGCTGACGGACGGCCTGGAGAAAGCATTTCATCCACTTACGAAGATTCATGTACCGGTGCATGAGATTGCACTCATGATGTCGATTACGCTCCGCTTCATTCCGATTCTGATCGAAGAGCTGGACCGGATCATGAAGGCACAGACGGCGCGCGGCGTGGATTTTGAAGCAGGAAATGTATTCCAGAAAGTGAAACGTACTGGACGGATTTTAATGCCGCTTTTTGCATCGGCAGTCGGACGCGCCGGAGATCTCGCACTCGCGATGGAGGCCCGCTGTTACCAGGCGGGAAAGCCTCGGACGAAGATGCATCCGCTTACGTATGCGCGGATGGATGGCGTCGTGTATGTGCTGGCAATCGTATATCTGGCAGGGATGATCGTGTTGAAGGTAATGGTTGGATAATATAAAAACCTATTGACAAATAAAATAACGCTGTTATAATAACGGTGTTATGAAAAATAAAACAATATAAATAACAGCAACAACTAACGAAGAGAAGGAGTAGCTCATGCGACGTGAGACAGCCGGTGTGACGGAATCCCTGCTTCAGGCAGCGAAGGAAGAATTCCTTACCTATGGATTCTATGATGCCAGCATGCGGCGGATATCGGCGGCATGCGGAGTCAGTACCAATTCCATATATACCCGGTTTGGCGACAAGAGCGGACTTTTCACCGCAATCGTACAGGAAGCGGCAGATGGTCTGATGGAGATGTATATGCAGAGCATACAGAAGGCAACCGAGTGTCCGGACATGGATCATGCCATCGAGGAGGGCAACGAGGGAACCGATCAGGTATTGGCGTATATCTACCGGTATAAGGAAGAATTTCAGCTTCTGTTCTGCCATTCGGTGGGGACAGAATATGAAGATTACTTTGATAAGCTCGCGGCGATCGAGGAGCAGTATTACAACATATTTGCGAAACAGTATGCAAATGAGAATGCGACCGCGGATGAATTTTTCATCCACGTATTCTGCAGAACCGGCTGGCAGTATATCTACGAGGTGCTGACACACGACAAGCCATACGATGAGGCAGCAGCCTTTATGAAGAATGTACAAATCTTCAATTTCGCAGGCTGGAAATCAGTTTTTGGATTGGAATAACAGGCAGTGCATAGCGATGTGCACTGCCAAAAAAATCAAATATAGGTTAGTGAAAACTAACTTAAAATAAACGTTCAAGGAGGTTTTTTCATGAAGGCAAAAAAGCAAAGTGCATTGTCAAGACTTATGAAAATTGCCGGGAAGCATAAGTATTTTTCTTATGCATCCTGCGTCTTGGCAGCAATCAGTGCATGGGTTGCGCTGATTCCGTTTTATGATGTGTGGCGCATCATAAAGGAGGTCTTAGAAGTAAGACCGGACTATTCCAAAGCAACGCACGTCACATCGTATGGATGGCAGGCGGTAGGATTTGCCCTGCTCGCAATGGTGCTTTATATCGGAGCTTTGATGTGCTCCCATAAGGCAGCATTCCGCGTGCAGACAAATATGCGTATCGCGATGATGAACCACATCATGAAGCTTCCGCTTGGTTATGTGGAGACAGAGGAAACCGGAAAGATTCGAAAGATCGTTATGGATTCCTCCGCAGCGACAGAGACATTTCTGGCACACAACCTGCCAGATAAGGTCGTATCAAGAGCAACACCGATCGGGTTGCTTGTACTGATGGCAAGTTTTGACTGGCGTCTTGGTCTGATCAGCCTGATTCCTGCCGTATTCGCATTCCTTATCATGGGTACGATGATGATGGGACCGAAGATGGCAGAGGATATGAAGCAGTATCAGAACTCACTGGAGACAATGTCCTCCGAGGCGGTAGAGTATGTCCGAGGCGTACCGGTCTTAAAGACATTTGGACAGACAATCTTCTCATTCAAACGGTTTAAGGCAGCCATCGATGAATATGAGAAATGGACGATCGATTATACGAAATCCATGATGATTCCGATGATCGGATTTACCGTATTCTGTAATGGTATTTTCGCAGCGCTGATCGTAGCTGCTTATACATTAGGCGGAAATACAGTCACAGATAAATTCGTATTGAACCTGATCTTCTACATATTGGTGACTTCGGTACTGACAACAACACTGATGAAGGTTGCGTATGCGGGCGAATCACGGATGCTTGTCGAGGATGCATTGAACCGGATGGATGAGGTGTTAAATGCGAAGGAGCTTCCGGAGGCAGCAAATAAGCAGACGCCGAAGGATGCATCCATTGCGTTGAAGGACGTGACATTTGCTTATGATGAGGCAAAGGCAAATGCGATCGACGGCATCACGCTTTCCGTCAAGGCAGGTTCCCATATCGCGTTTGTTGGTCCGTCCGGTGGTGGTAAGACGACGCTGGCATCACTGATTGCAAGATTCTGGGATGTCAAGAGTGGCAGCATCGAGATCGGAGGTGTGGATGTGAAGAACATTGACAGCAAGGAGCTGATGAATCAGGTATCATATGTATTTCAGGATAGTAAGCTGCTTAAGACCTCGATTCTGGAAAATGTTCGTATGGGCAGACCGGATGCGACGGTCGCCGAGGTAATGGAAGCGCTGGAGAAGGCGCAGTGCAGCGACATCATCGAGAAGCTTCCGGACGGTGTGAACACGGTGATCGGCTCGAAGGGAACGTATGTATCCGGTGGTGAGATGCAGCGTCTGTCGATCGCGCGGGCATTCCTTAAGAATGCGCCAATCCTGATCTTAGATGAGGCGACCGCATTTGCTGATCCGGACAATGAGAGACAGGTGCAGCGCGCATTTGAGAATCTGTCCAAGGATAAGACAGTAATCATGATCGCACATCGTCTGTCGACGGTGACAAATGCGGATCAGATCTACGTATTGAAGGACGGAAAGATTGCAGAGTCCGGTACACATGATGCGCTGGCAGCCAAGGACGGCATCTACACACATATGTGGAACGAATATAACAAGTCCGTGAACTGGCAGGTAGGAAAGGCAGGTGCAACCGCATGATCGAGAAATTGAAACATAAATACGCACTGTCCGAAAACGGTGCAAAGAACATGATAAAAGCGTTTGTGGCAGTCACAATCGCGAACCTTGTGCTGATGCTGCCGGTTGGGCTTCTGTATCAGCTTACCTCGTATCTGCTTGATGGCAAGGTGCCAAAGGATAAGCTTGGATTCTTCATCGGCGGAATCGTCGTAGTATTTTTACTTGTAGCAGTTACAACTTATTTCCAATATAACGCAACCTTCTTTTCCACCTATGTCGAAAGTGGTGTGCGTAGACGTGCGCTTGCTGAGAAGCTTCGCCGCCTGCCACTTTCCTTCTTCGGGAAGAAGGATCTGTCCGATCTGACGAATACGATCATGTCAGACTGTGCATTGCTCGAGACAGGAAGCTCCCACTGGATTCCGGAGCTGATCGGTTCGATGATCTCCACAACGATTATTGTAATTGGATTGTTGTTCTTCAACTGGAAGATGGCACTTGCCGCTGTATGGGTGATGCCGATTGCATTTATCATCGTACTGACTTCGAGAAAAGGTCTGAAGTCTGTACAGAAGAAGACAATGACATATAAGCTTTCCTGTCTTGATGGAATTCAGGAGGGACTGGAGACGATCCGTGACCTGCGTTCAAACAACATGACAGAGACGTACATGGAAGGCTTGAACAAGAAGATCAAAGCCGTAGAGAAAAATGCCATCGTGCTGGAATTTAAGAATGCAGCTTATGTATGTTCCGCACAGATGATCCTGAAGCTCGGCATTGGAACGGTTGCATTGGTTGGTAGTATCCTGCTTGTAAATGGAGAGATCAATGTACTGACATTGTTCGTGTTCCTGCTTGTTGTAACAAGAATGTATGAGCCTTTGCAGATTGCATTGCAGAACCTGTCCGCTCTGATCAGTCTGGAGCCGAGCTGTGAGCGTATGGATGAGATCCTGTCACACGAAGAGCAGACCGGCGCAGAGATACTGACGAACAAGGGCTATGATATTGTATTTGACCACGTGGCATTTGCCTATGACAGTGGCGAGCAGGTGCTCTCCGATGTCAGCTTCACGGCAAAGCAGGGGCAGGTAACAGCTCTGATCGGTCCATCTGGTGGTGGTAAGACAACCGTATCGAGACTGGCGGCAAGATTCTGGGATATCCAGAAAGGTACTGTTACAGTTGGAGGTATGGATGTATCGAAGGTCGAGCCGGAGACATTACTTTCCCTTTATTCCATCGTGTTTCAGGATGTAACACTCTTCAACAACACGGTTATGGAGAACATCCGGATCGGTCGCAAGGATGCAACGGACGAGGAAGTTATGGCAGCAGCCAGGCTTGCAAACTGTACGGACTTTATCGAGAAATTACCGGACAAATGGAACACCATGATCGGGGAAAATGGTTCCGAATTATCCGGTGGTGAGCGGCAGAGAATCTCCATCGCACGTGCATTCTTAAAGGACGCACCAATCATCTTGATGGATGAGGCAACCGCCTCGCTGGATGTGGATAATGAGTCCGTGATTCAGGAGTCCATCTCCAAGCTGATCCGGAACAAGACAGTTCTGATTATTGCACACCGTATGCGTACGGTCGATGGGGTTGACCAGATCATTGTATTAAAGGATGGCGTGGTAGCTGAGCAGGGAACACCGTCAGCGTTGAAGGAGAAGAATGGTATCTATAAGCATATGGTCGATGTGCAGTTAGAGAGCGAACAGTGGAAATATAATTAAGGTATAAGAACGAGATGTGAAGACATTCCAGAGTATAGACTTTGGAGTGTCTTTTCTTTTACAAAGAAATGCAAATGCTATCTTGTCTGCGGATCAAAATAAGCATACAATAAGGACAGTGTTGGGGAAAGGGAGGAACGCTGACATGCGTTATTATATTGCAGATTTACATTTCTGCCATGAAAATTTGAATACACGTATGGACTGTCGCGGCTTTGAGAGCGGCGAAACCATGAATGAATATATGATCGCACAGTGGAATTCACGTGTGCGTAAACGCGATGAGGTTGTGATCTTGGGAGATTTCTGTATTTCAAAAAAGGGAGAAGTTGCAAATGCCATTCTCGAACGGTTGAATGGAAAGAAGTATCTGATCATCGGAAATCATGATCATTTTATTGCGAACAAACAATTTGATCCATCGCATTTTGAATGGATCACACATTATAGAGAAATCAATGATAACAACCGCAAGGTAATCCTGTGCCATTATCCGGTTATGTGCTACAACGGGCAGTACCGCCGGAATGCGAAGGGAGAACCGAAGACGTATATGTTGTACGGGCATGTACATGATACATATGACGAGTATCTGATCGATGAATTTCAGCGCCAGACGCGTGCATCTACGCGCCCGGTGCTTGGAAAATCTGGTGAGGAAGAAATGGTTTCTATCCCCTGCCAGATGATTAATTGTTTTTGTATGTTCTCGGATTATGTCCCGCTCACACTCGACGAATGGATTGAAGTGGATCGCAAGCGGCGGGCAATCATGAAGCGGGAGAGCGATTGTTAAGAATTTTTTCCCGGCGTCGAATCAATCCGGCTGTACCGGAAGTCGCAGTGAGTTGCACCTTCTGCGATCGTCTGTGTCCGGACTAAGCGCATATGCATCATGTCGGCGAGCACATAGTCCATGCGGCAGAGATATTTGGCAAGTTCGAAACAGCCCTCATCCCGGCACAGACTGCAGATGCCGCATGTATGATAATCGTAGCCAAGCTCGAAATCGTCATTCGCGCCGCCCTCTAAGATGTCAACGACCCAGTCATTTTCGTATTTCCGTTTATGGGAGTCGGCAGACCACTTTTTCCGGGCTGGAAGCTTCTTCGCATCGAGATAGCTGTCTGCATTTCCCACAACCTTGTGGAACAACTGATTGGCGGAGAGTCCGTTCTTATACAGGGCATAACATTCCTCCGGGGATAAGGATGTGTTCCGGTTTAACGCGATGAAATATGCGCCCATGCAGTAGGAACTCATCAGCCGGGATTTGCCGATATCCTTAGCGCGCGTCAGGATAGCACGGTATTCCTGTTTGATCGCCTTACTGTCAATCTGCAAATGCTGTCTGTTTGCCTGCTTCATGCAGGAGCTGTGATAAAAATATCCAAATAATTTCTGTGAGAATCCGTACTTCAACTAAATCATCCTTTCTTAACAAAATCTGTCTCAATGATCTGGCACATCTTGGATTTGTAATCCAAGTGTCGCTTCAATGCCGTGCATCAGCACATCCATCGCCTCTAAAAATGCCTGCTTCATCTCCTTGGTGAAGCCGTCCTTGCAGGTATCATCGGCGATCATCTCACAGATCATCGAGAACTCAGACAACGACAGCATGTAACATGTCTTCTCGGATAACTGATTCTTCGCAAGTCCACGTACATATAATTCATGATAAAAGCGCGTTGCGAATTCGTTGCATCGCGTGATATAAACTTCGCGGAAGTTCCGGATATAGGTGCCGGAATCGTTCTTTAACAACATGTGGAAGAGCTGCATATCATCCTCTAACAGCTCGAAAGTCCGGATGGATATGCGGGAATAGAATACCTGCATCAGCTGCTCGTCGGACATCGCTGAAAAGTCAATATCCAGCATGGACTCACTCAGTGCCATCAGCTTATTTCCGCTCTCTGCGAATATCTCGCCAAACATTTCTTCTTTCCCTGAAAAATGCTTGTATATCGCACCGGGGGTAATGCCCGCCCGCGCAGCAATCTTTCGCATGGACGCTTCCTGATAGCCGCATTCTAAGAAAATCTCTTTGGCACTTTGTAAAATTGTCGCTCTGGTCGCTTTTGTACTCTCGCGCATAATTGTACTCCTTTTGGTAAACACTGTTTACTTTATAGCACAGGAAACGGGGAAATGCAAGGTGGAATGTTGAGGTGAAGGGAAAATAATCAATTCTATTAAATTCAAAATCAAAAATTTTATTTTTATCATCCGCACAATTATGATAGAATTAAGCGTAAGTGAATTATAACAGAAGAGACGAATGAGGGAGGATATAAAAATGGCAGAAGGAAAAGATTTATTGCAGGTACTATGGAGCGGGGCAGATGTACTGCGCGGAAAGATGGACGCCAATGAGTACAAGACATACTTGCTTGGATTGATTTTTTATAAATATTTATCGGATTCGTATCTTTCAAAAGTGTATGATCTGTTGAATGATGCAAAGCCGGATAGTCTGGAAGAGGCACAGACGGCCTACGAAGAAATTATGGAGAGTGAAGATGCAGAGGAACTGCTGGAGGAACTGAAAGAATCTTTGCATTATACATTAGATCCGGACATGACTTATGTCAGCATCTTAAAGGATGCGAAAAACAACTCATTCAATCGAGAGAAATTACAGGCAGCATTTAATCGGATTGAAGAATCTGATGAATTGTTTCATGGACTTTTTGCAGATGTAGATCTGTATTCAAATCGATTGGGAACCGGAGATCAGAAGCAGAGTGCGACGATCGCAGAAGTAATTAAGGTGTTGGACGATGCAGATCTGATTCATACCGAGGGCGATGTACTGGGAAATGCATATGAGTATCTGATCGGTCAGTTTGCTTCGGAAACGGGAAAGAAAGCAGGAGAATTCTATACACCACATGGACCGGCGCAGATCTTATGTCGGATCGCGATGACCGGACAGGAAAATAAAAAAGGATTGCAGGTATATGATCCGTGTATGGGTTCCGGTTCATTGATGCTTAGCTGTAGAAATTATTCCACAGAACCAGACTTTATCAAATATTACGGACAGGAACTGATGCCATCCACTTACAACCTTGCTCGTATGAATATGTTTCTGCATGGCGTACTGCCAGAGAATCAGCATCTGCGAAATGGAGATACCCTGGATGCAGACTGGCCAACCGATGAAGAAACCGAGTTTGATGCAGTTACGATGAATCCACCGTATTCTGCAAATTGGTCGGCGGCAGAAGGCTTCAAACAGGATGAACGATTTATGGATTACGGTGGAAAACTGGCACCGAAATCAAAGGCGGATTATGCATTTTTGCTACATGGTTTCTATCACCTGAAACAGACAGGAACTATGGCGATTGTGTTGCCGCATGGTGTGTTGTTTCGTGGAGCAGCAGAGGGAAGCATAAGGAAGACCTTACTGGAAAATGGTTCAATCTATGCCGTGATTGGTCTGCCATCGAACATGTTCTACAATACGTCGATTCCTACTTGTATTATCGTGCTGAAGAAGCACCGTGAAGGGCGCGATGTGTTATTTATTGATGCATCCAAATTGTTCGAAAAAGAGAAAAAGCAAAATGTGATGAAAGAGGAACATATCGATCATGTTCTGGAATTATACAATGATCGTAAGACGGTAGAGAAAGAAGCATATCTCGCGTCTTATGATGATATTGTAGCAAACGATTTCAATCTGAACATTCCAAGATATGTGGATACAACGGAAGAAGAGGAAGAAATCGACTTAAATGCATTGACACAGAGTATGCGCGAGACAGACAAGCAGATCAAAGAGGAAAATGCAGCGTTAGTCGGAATGATGAAAGAACTGACCTTCCGGGATGATGCGACGAAAGAGGCTGTTGAGGCGTTTATTCGTGTGCTTGAGGAGGTGTAAGATATGAATACACCGAAGATTCGATTTAAGGGATTCGCAGACGATTGGGAACAGCGTAAGCTTAGTGAAATTTGCGAAAGAATAACCAGAAAAAATAGAAATAATGAATCAGATTTACCACTTACAATAGCTTCACAGTTTGGATTGATTGATCAGAGAGACTTTTTTAATAAGATTGTAGCAGCAAAAGATATGAGCAATTATTATCTATTGAAAAAAGGAGAATTTGCATATAACAAGAGCTATTCTAATGGTTTTGATTATGGTTCTATAAAAAGGCTAAATGCCTATAAACAGGGCTGTTTATCGACATTGTATATATGTTTTGGAATTACTTCTGATGAAGTAGAATCAGACTATTTGGAGTGCTTTTTTGATACTCTTAAATGGTATGGAGATGTATCTATGATATGTGCAGAGGGCGCAAGAAATCATGGATTACTTAACGTAGATACAAAGGGATTTTTTGATGAGGTAACAGTGGATTTACCGAAGTCTTTAGAAGAACAAAAGAGAATATCAGCATATTTGAATGCTTTGAATCACCTCATCACTCTTCATCAGCGTAAGTGTGATGAAACAAAACAACTCAAAAAATTTATGCTGCAAAAAATGTTTCCGAAAAATGGTGAGAAAAATCCAGAAATTCGATTTGAAGGATTTACGGACGATTGGGAACAGCGTAAGTTTGGAAATTTAGCCGATTATAAAAAAGGACCATTCGGAAGTGCTGTTACAAAGGATATGTTTGTACCTAAAAGTGACGATTCAGTTAAAGTGTATGAACAACAAAATGCAATAAACAAAGACTGGTCTTTAGAAAGATATTTTTTACCAAATGAATATGCACTCACAAAATTGAAATCTTTTGAAGTACATGGTGGTGATATTATTGTTTCCTGTGCGGGAACTATAGGAGAAATATATGAGATACCTGAAGATGCGGAAGTTGGAATAATAAATCAGGCATTGATGAGAGTTCGCGTAAATGAAAGTATCGTAGATAAAAAAATGTTTATAATTGCTTTTTCCAATATGATAGATGTTTTTTCGAGAACCCATAGTAATGGATCGGCTATAAAAAATATACCGCCATTTGCAGATTTGAAACCAATGGGAGTAATGATGCCCTCAATGGATGAACAACAAAAAGTTAGTGGATATTTTGAGAAAATTGATAACCTCATCACTCTTCATCAACGTAAGTGTGAAAAACTGAAAGAATTGAAGAAATATATGTTACGGAATATGTTTATTTAATATGCAAAAGCTGGTTTTTAGAAGCTATTCCTTGCAAAATTGTATTGCATATACATTTTTTCGTTAGATAGTATAATTAAAGCAGAAGTGTAAAAGGGCTGATTGGCTAATGGAGGGATTACGGAATGGGTAAAATTATTTTATATTATGGAACACAAAATAAAATAGTGACGCCAGTCTTTGGTGGTGGAAATGATAAACATGATTATGGTCGTGGATTTTATCTGACGGAAGTATTGAAACTAGCCAAAGAGTGGGCGGTTTGTGTACCGAATAGCGAAAATGGATGGGTACATAAATATGAATTAGATTGTACTGGATTAAGGATTCTCGATTTTCAAGAGAAAGATGTACTGAACTGGTTAGCAGAGCTTATGAAACATCGGGATGCGGCAGATTCAAAAAGATATAGAATGTTAGCGGCGAAGTTCATTGATAAATACGGAATTGATACAAGTGACTATGATGTGATAAAGGGCTGGAGAGCCGATGCATCATACTTTTATATTGCAAAAGAATTTGTGAGAGACAACATAGATATGGATATATTGGAGGAACTGTTATCCTTAGGCGGTTTGGGAATCCAGTATTGTATCAAATCAGAACGGGCATATGCGCAATTGCATGAAATCGAAGAAGATATGATCTCAGTTCCATATAGTGAATTTAATGAACAATACAATCAACGGGATGTAGAAGCCAGAGATAATATGAGAAAACTGGTTGATTCAGAAGCAAATAAGGTAACGAAGGTATTTAGTACATTATTGTAGAGGTGATAGGGTATGGGAGCATACGCAGAAGCATATTTAAGTGATGTAGTTGAGAATCAGGGAAAGTTATTCGATTATGTTGCGGAAACATTCCCGGATAAGGACACAGAGGATTTTATCAATTTTTATATGCAGAGTAATACACGGAAAAGCATCGATGAATCACAGGCATATGTGAATACAATGGATGCAAAAACTTTGTGGGAGTATTTCTGCAAAACTGAGAATTATGCATTGAAAGATGGAAAAGCACTTGCTGGATTCCTTCCAGATTGGGTAGGTGAATTTTATGCATACTATCAGTGGTTCTATAATATTCCCAGCCAGGAAGTTGTGAAGAAAATCCCGCTTAGTTTCTTGAAGAAAGCATATCCGGGATTGCATGATTTAGAACTCGATTTAGCGGTACAAAAGGTGGGTGAATCAAAGTGAAAGTAATAACATTTCACAATCCAGACGAAGAAAATGGATGTTTCAGTAATTGGTATCTGTCTGATTTTACAATTGGTGAAGTGAAATATACTTCGTTGGAACAGTATATGATGCACCAAAAAGCTTTGCGGTTTCACGATGAAAGTATTGCGGCACAGATACTTGCAACGGATGATGTAGCTTATATCAAAGAGCTAGGACGTAAGGTATCTGGTTTTGATAATCATGTCTGGAATGGTATGAGACAGATTATAGTTTATGAAGGTTTGGTGGCGAAATTCACGCAGAACCCAGAGTTAAAAAGAGCGTTGCTCTATACAGGCAATGCAGTTCTTGCAGAGGCAGCAGTAAATGATAAGATCTGGGGCATCGGATTGTCTATGAGTGATCCGAAAAGATTAGATCCATGCGAATGGAAAGGACAAAATCTAATGGGATATGCCTTGATGCTGGTGAGAGAAAAATTAAGATAACATAAATAATGAATGGTAATACTACAAATGTTATTTTAATAAAAAAATGTTATCAAAAAGGGACTCTTATGAAAGATGCGATAAATATAGTGTTTGATTTGAAAAATTCACTTACGCTTGGGAACAGCGTAAGTTGATAGATTACCTAGACGTGTCAAACGAAAAGAACAAAAAAGGAGATTATAAAAAAACAGATGTCTTATCAGTTTCTGGAGAGGTCGGAATAGTAAATCAAATTGAGTTTCAAGGAAGATCTTTTGCGGGAGTAAGTGTAGAAAATTATGGAATTGTTAATGAAGGAGATGTAGTGTATACAAAGTCTCCATTAAAAGCAAATCCTTATGGAATTATAAAGACAAATAAAGGGAAAGCGGGTATTGTATCAACTTTATATGCGGTATATAAACCTAAGGAGAATACAGATTCTAATTTTGTTCAAATATATTTTGAACTAGATTCAAGAATGAATTCGTATATGCATCCATTGGTAAATAAAGGTGCAAAAAATGATATGAAAGTATCAGATGAAAATGCATTAAAGGGAAATGTGACGTTCCCAAAGATAAACGAACAAAAGGCAATTTCAAATTTTATTACGGAACTTGATCACCTCATCACTCTTCATCAGCGTAAGTGTTGCGAACTGAAAAAATTAAAACAATATATGGCAAATCATATGTTTGTCAACCAAAGTACAAAATGCGATAGGAATATCGCAACAAACCATAAAAAATTACAAGAAAGGACGAAAGAAATGGGAGAATTAGAATCAGTAATTGAGCAGAGATTAATTGACCAATTATGCGGTGGGGATTCACAGTGGACATATCGGAAGGATATTCGGACGGAGGAGCAGTTGTGGGATAACTTCAAATACATATTGGAGCAGAACAACAAGGCAAAGCTGAACGATATGCCACTCAGTGACAGTGAATTTGCAAAGATTAAAAATGATGTATCGCATGCTTCTTTTTATGATGCAGGCAAATGGCAGGTCGGTGAGAACGGAAAAGTCTATGTGCATGTACAAAGAGGCAATGAGACATTGCATTTGGTTGTGATGAACAACGAGCATATTGCCGGGGGAACGAGCGTCTACGAGGTAATCAACCAGTATCAGGCATTCAAGACAGATGAGGTGGATGACAAGCGGGACCGAAGATTTGATGTGACGCTGTTGATCAATGGAATCCCAATGATACATATTGAGTTGAAGAACAAGGATCATTCCTATATGGATGGGTATCGGCAGATAGAGAAGTATATTTCTGAGGGAAAATTCCGCGGACTTTTTTCGAATATACAGATGTTTGTCGTTAGTAATGCTGTTGACACGAAATATTTTGCAGCGGCAAGGGCAGCAGAATTAGCGGAAGGTAAGAAATTTATAACCGGATGGGTGGACAACGAGAACTATCCGGTTTGTGATTATCTGGATTTCGCGAAGGCTGTTTTGCGGATTCCACAGGCACATGAGATGATTGCGAAATATACGGTGCTTGATAATGAGAAGAAGAAATTATTGATTTTGCGACCATATCAGATTCATGCGATTGAAGCGATGCGCGCAGCGTCCAAGCGGAGTATATCAGGCTATATCTGGCATACAACGGGCTCCGGAAAGACGATGACATCTTACAAGGCAACACGGAATCTGTTGATGGATATTCCGTCCATAGAAAAGACAATATTCCTGATTGACCGGAAGGATTTGGATATGCAGACGAAGATGGCGTTCCAATCCTATGCAGATAACGATACGATTGATGTGGATGACACAGAAAATGTGGATGCCCTGATTCGGCGTCTGACAGATGGCAACCGACAGATGATTGTCACGACGCGGCAGAAGCTGCAGACGATGATTGCCAAGAGACTGCAGGAGGGAACAAAAGAATATGACAAAATCCGTAACCTTCGGGTTGCATTTGTGGTAGATGAATGTCACAGAGCCGTCACGCCGGAGACAAAACGTAAGATTGAACGATTTTTTGCGCATTCTCTGTGGTATGGATTCACAGGTACGCCAATCTTTGAGGAGAACCGGTATGAGCAGAAGGGTGATCTTCCGCAGACAACCGATGAGCTGTACGGAGCATGCCTGCATAGCTACACAATCAAGAATGCCATTCATGACGAAGCAGTTCTCGGATTCATGGTTGAGAATCTCGGACCGAAAAAAGAAGATGTGGATGATGCGGTATTTGAGACAGAAGAGCATATGAGACAGGTTCTGGATGTGGTGCTCAATCAGTCTTATACGAAATTAGGCATGCAGAATGGCAAGGGAAGAACCTACGAAGGTATCTTGACAGTTGGATCCATCGCGAAAGCACAGCGTTATTATGAGTTGTTGAAACGGATCAAAGCGGGCAAAGATGCATTAAAGATAAATGAGGAGATCTGCAAGGTAGTTCCCGATTTCCCGAAATTCGCAATCACATATTCCGTGACGGAAAATGATGAGGCATCAACGGTGAATCAGGATAAAATGCGCGAGTCCCTGCAAGATTACAATGCGATGTTTGGCACACATTATGACATCGAGAATATCAACGCATATAATAGTAATCTGAATGATCGTCTGGCTCGAAAGGAAAAACGCTATATGGAGCGGAGTCAGCAGTTGGATCTGGTTATCGTTGTTAATCGTTTGTTGACGGGATTTGATGCTCCATGTCTGTCCACTTTGTATATGGATAGATCGCCGATGAGCCCACAGGATATCATACAGGCTTTTTCAAGAACGAATCGTTTGTTTGATGCGAATAAGACATATGGACAGGTTGTAACATTTCAATCCCCAAAGGAATTTAAGAAGGAAATCGATCGGGCGTTGGAATTATATTCCAGAGGTGGAGAAAGTGTTGCAATTTCCGAAGATTGGGAGAGTGTGCGCGAGGCGTTTTCAATTGCTGTAAAGACGATTCATGCACTGGGACGAACTCAGGAAGAGATTAACCAGTTATCGCCAGAGCAACAGAAATCGTTTATTTACGTATTCCGTGGTTTGGATAAGAATTTTGCGCATTTGAAAGCATTTTCCAGATATCGGGAAGAGTTGCTTGCAGACTACGATTTCTCGCAGGAGGAATATGAAAACTATGCGGCAATATATAAAAACATATTGGAAAAATTGAAGAAACCGAAAGACGAAAACGAAACAGATGCTCCGGTTATGGACGACTATGATCTGATTGCGTACAGCAAGATGCGGGTGGATTTCGAGTATATTGTAGAATTGTTGCAGGGATTGGTGAATTATCTGGATCAGTCGAGCAATGATTTTCAGGATGCGATATTTGCGAAGAACATTCTGGCGTTGCGCGAGATCTCGAAGGAATTTGCTGAGGATAATCAGAAGCTTGGTGAATTGTTGGAGCAGGTGATTGATAATATCGAACAGGACAAAGATCGGTACAAAGGTCAGGATATCGCAGTGGTTGTCAACCAGATGCGCTATGATGCGATTGATACGGAAATCAAGACATTTGCGAAGCTGTGGAATCTGAATGAGGACGATGTGCGTTATGAAGTGTATAATTACCGGGATGGAGAGATGGCAAATGAAAACACTTTCAAGGATCGTGCGTATGCATCCTATAAGGAAGGCGTCGAGGAACCTATGCCGAAATTCAAGTTCCGTAAGATCATAGTGGAGAAGTTCAAGCATGATCTGATGGAGAACGTATTGCCGCTGCGCGATTGATGAAATGCCGAGGTGCGGATATATAGGACGCTTTCTGCAAACGCCGAATGAGAAATTGATAGGCTGGAATAGACTGGGAATATCTATGGATGGTATTCCCAGTTTTATTATAAATCGACGTGCATATTTGGATGCGAAGTAGTTTAATTCAGGTTCGCAAGGGATCGCATGATGATGTCAATGTCCTTGCTTTCCAATTCCTGAATAATGTGCAAATAGGTTTTCTGAGTGGTCGTCATGCTGGCATGTCCGAGGCGCCTTGCCACACTGGCGATGGAAACGCCGGCGAAAAGCATGAGCGATGCATGGGTATGACGTAAACCGTGGATAGAGATGACGGGGATTCCGGCATTTTTGCAATGTCGTTCCAATATTCCGTTCAAGGTGGAATTATATATTTTCCCTTTTGCGAAGATCGGTTCATCTTCCGGAAGCTTTTTCACCAGTCCGGCAAATTGCATAACGGTTAACCAGTCAATCTGTATCTTTCGGACAGATGATTGATTCTTGGTTGGCAGAAAGCCGCCATTTCCTTTGTAATCCCATGTCTTGGAGATCGTCAGTATTTGCCGTGAAAAATCAAAATCCCTCGGCGTCAATGCAAGCGCTTCGGAAAATCGCATTCCGGTTTTGGCAACCAGAAGGATGAACCAATCCCATGATACTTCCGGCCCCAGATCAAGGTCTTCGATTAGTTTGTGAAGCTCAAACTGATTGAGAAATTTCTGCTTTTTCTCACGTGGCTTTTTGCCTTTGATGATCGCTTTCCGGGTTGGATCTCGCGGAATCAGCCCCTCATCCACGGCATCTAAAATGGCACATTTCACATGGTGGTGAAAATCCATCGTTGTCTGATGCTCATGTTCTTCCGCATATTCATTTAATATTTTCTGATAAGAAATCCGATCCAGTTCGGAAATCGACAGATCGGGAGCCAGTTTTAACAGCCATTGATGCGCCATGTTGTATTTGCTCATGGTGACCGGGCGGATCGCTCCTTCTTTGTAGACGTTGATCCATTGCTTGTAGTAATCACAAAACAGCATTGGATTTCTGGATGTTGGTGTGTTCATTTGTAAAACCTCCTTTTTGATAGTGGTGCACGTCGATAATATGTAGAGATTTTTATATTAGATGTATATACAGAATAATAGAATTCTGTCGAATGTGATATTTTTATTGAATATTCTGCATAATATTGTAGAATATAAATATGGATTTTGGATATATGGGGATTTTATAACATGAATGGGGATTCAATGTTAAACAGTGTAGATTTATCAAAATGCTACATTCTTATTCTGATTCAAAAATTCTTAATTAATCCAAACGTATATGCATAATTGAATTTAAAAATGTCAAGGAGGAGATTGCTTGAAACCAGGAGAAAGAGAAGCGAAAGAAATATTGGAGAAGAAGGGAATTGTATTTAATGAGGAGTATTACGATGATAACTCTAAAAAATCAATGCCTGATTTTATGTATAGGGATGGGGGATTCTTGGAAATTACACATACAAAGCATAATAGCGCAATTGTAAAATGTGTGAACAAGTTTTATCAAAAAACAATAGACGAACAATTAGAAATAATGCAGCAAGTAAAGGAAGCATGTGACCGGTATAGAAGTGAAAATTATTCAAAGGATGAAAAAGAAAAAATAACCACAGAAGGACGAGCGCAATTTGTAAAAGATAAAAAGTTACTTAAGTCGCATTATGGAGAAAAATTGGGGAGTGAGTTTAAATGCAATCAGCCAAGTATTATTTGTTCAGTTGACAATATTATTCGAGAGATAAAAAACGATAAAGGAAGAAAAAATTATCCATCCAATACGGATCTTTTTATCTTTGCATTAGAAGAGGAAGTCTTGATTATGTTAGAACTGCTTGAACAAAGCAAATGGAATGGAGCTTCGCAAGGAATTATTAAGACAGTTATTGAATCACCGTTTCCGACAATCTTTGTATGTGCATGGGATTTTTATCGTCAACAATATGAAATAGACAATCCGTTATTAGTAAGACTACAAAAAACAGAAGATGGTGGTGTGAAGTATATTGTGAGTGGAAAGACGAAGTACATTAGATAAAGATGATAACATTAAAATATAGTCAATTGAAGGGAAAAATTATGGAAAAAGATTTTATTACATCAAATGCAATGCTATCAGCGTATTTGAGCAAAAATAATGATGATTGTTTGGACTTAATGAGCCATTTCGTTTTGTATTTACTTCCGAATGTAGGCGAATACGTTGATTGTAGTGAGATAAGTAGTGAATTGAAATCATGCTTTGGTTTTGATAATATTCTGGAAAATGTGATAATAAGGATAATTCAAAGAATATATAAAAAGAAAGAATATTTAAGAAAAGAAAAAAATAAATATTTTGTAAAAAAACAATATGATAGGGATAAATTTGAAAGTAAGCGGTTTGAGATATCCAATCGTATTGATGATTTGTCAAAAAAGTTGTCAGAATTTATTGAGGATAATAATTATGAATCTAATGTAACAACAGAAAAGGCCAAAGAATATATTACTGTGTTCTTAAGAACCTATAATTATTGTTTTGACAAAATTATTGAATATAAGAAGATAACTGTGGATTCTCAGGCAAATCGAAGTAATTTCTGGGTTGCTAGATTTATTATATTTGTATATGAAAAAGATGTTAATACATTCAATAGTTTTCTGGAAATTGTAAAGGGTTCATTAGCGGCAAAAGCAGTAGCATTTTGGGGAGGTGAGAAAGTTGAAGAAAGGAAGAAATTGAAAAATACTGATTTCTATTTTGATACGAGATTATTGATAAATATAATGGAGTTTGGTGAGGAAAATGAAAATAAAGCAACACTTCAACTAAAGGATTTAATAGAGAAAAATGGAGGAAGGGTTAAAACTTTCGAAACATATGTTGAGGAATTTAGAGGGATTTTAACAAAATACATAAAATCACCGAAAGATCGATTGGGATTAAGCTTAGATGCACTTAGAAAAGGGGGATACTCATTAGAATATATACGACAAATTAAAGAATCATTGGAATCGCATTTAAAACAAAGAAACGTAGAAATTGTATATAGACCGGATGCGAGTATACCTATTGAAAAGTTGGATTGGCCAGTAGGTATAATGGAGTTAAAAAAATATTTGTCGGATTATGTAACTTATAAAGAGGGCGAAAGGGGGCAGAAATCATTAGATAATGATGCAAATACACTTGAAGCAATTAGCATTATTAGATATGAATTACGAGGAAAAACTTCAATAGAAGATTGTAGAGCTATATTTGTTACTAAAAATCTTGATTTGATATATGCGGCTCATAAATATTTTCAAGACAATCAAATGGGACATGGGATAGAACTGGTGGTTAGTGATGTAGAGCTTACAGCATGGCTATGGTTAAATTATTGTAGAAATAATAATATAGTCCCAGAATTAAATTTGCTTGAAAATGCTTATACGGCATGTTACCCTACGAGTGCAGTGATACAAGAATTTCAGAAAAATATAGATATAATGAGACAAGAAAATAAGCTTACAGAAGAACAAGCGGCTGTGATTAGAAGTGGAAATATAGATTTAAGAACATTAGTAGATAAAACTAATAATTCTGGCGATGCGGTAACAGAAATAGCAGTAACAGAAGTTGTAGATGCTTATTTTGAAAAACTAGAAACAAACGCATGGAAAAAGTTGGACAAACAGAAGAAGGATGCAGATAAAGAAATTTTAGAAAGAATGGATGATCTGAAGAAGGAAGAGAAAAAAATCCAGAGGCAAAGAAAAGAATTAATGGATAAAGAAAAAAGCCTTATGCTTTATGAGGAAAACGTAAAGCGGAAAGAAAAAAGGGAAAAAGATAAGTTTAGGGAATATCAATTAGAGCAAGTAAATAAAAATGCGGAAGCGAAAAAACAAAGAGTAAAAAAAGTAGGAAAAGTAATTTGTGGTGTAATAGTAGCTTTAATTGTGATATTCTCAGTGGCAGGAATGTATTATTCTTTTAAAGAACAGAACAATTTTTTAAATGTGAAAACCATAGCAAGCACAATTGCATTCATATTGGGTGGACTGGGTAGTTTAGAAATGATTATGAAACTAAATGGTTTATTAACTAGAACGGTGGACAGAATTGCAGCAAAGGTTTTTCAAAATCAATATTCAAAATATATGAATTCATTTCAGCTAAGTGACGAGGACGAATTGAAGTAGATAAAAATAAGAAATATGAAACTACATGAAAAAACAACCAAATCAAATGCGATGCTGCATGTCACGCTCGCCTGTACCTTGGTGATTGCCATTGTGATATTCTTGTTTGCAAAAGGATATGTAGCGGACAAGCTGACATTTAACATTGTAAGATACATGAGCCAGAGGAAGCTTCTGCTATTATATCTGGGCGTCATCAATCTCGTAACGTTTATCCTGTTTGGCATCGACAAGTATGCGGCAATCAAGGGGAAATGGAGAATCCCGGTGGCGACTTTGCTAGGATTTTCATTTGCTGGCGGTGCGATCGGTGGTATAATTGCGATGTACTTATTTCATCACAAGACACAGAAGAATTATTTTGCGGTGGGACTGCCGATGATGATCGTGACACAGATCGTGGTGCTGTTTTATTGTATGAATGCACCGTGGTAAGCCAATATAGTCTAGAAGCGAACCACAAGAACAAAGAATAAAAATACTAGGGGAGAAAACAAAAACATGGGTATACTTGGAAATATTTTATGGTTTATATTTGGAGGCTTTGCAGCCGGGCTTTCGTGGATAATTGCCGGAATTGGCTGGTGTATTACGATCATAGGAATCCCAATTGGCTTACAGTGCTTTAAGTTCGCCGGGCTTGCATTTTTTCCGTTTGGCAAGCAAGTTGCATACGGAGGCGGGGCGATGAGCCTTATCGCGAATATATTCTGGCTGCTCCTGACAGGAATTCCGATGGCGATTGCAGATGTAGTCTGGGGATGTATCCTGTGCATTACGATTATTGGTATTCCGTTCGGAAAGCAATTTTTCAAGCTCGCGAAATTATCGCTGATGCCATTTGGTGCAACGGTTGTATAGTTAGAGGAAATA
>OHPJ01000343.1_pt1 | contig 23529 bp, 20 predicted proteins | sample 1577701 | NCBI WGS metagenome assembly OHPJ01 (sample SAMEA3879517, study PRJEB24766) | human gut metagenome | biome: human-associated habitat; feature: feces | place: USA | collected 1985/1987 | reverse complement strand
GTCTGTCATATGATCGCAGGAGAAGTCATCAATTGAGAATGGTTTGCTGTGGATTTTATGCATAGTACTTGTTGAGTTAGCAACAGTGGCTACCTTATAAGTATCATATTCCTTCCACCAGTAAAGTGGTGCTGTTATATCGACTGTAACAAATATCTGTCTTATGAACTTTCTGTGGTCTGAGCCTGCCTTACATAATCTCTTGGCAAGGTCAAGATCATTAGGACCAAAAACAAATTTTCCTTCCTCATCAAAGTAACTGTCCATTCTTGCCCAGCTGTTCAATGGATTTCTTGCACCTCTGATGGCATTATTCATATTCATGACTTCAAATCGTTCTAACTTAATCACAATCGTGCTCCTTTTGCTTAATTATACTGTTTAATTTTACATGCAAAATGAATTTATATCAAGAGAAACATTCTGGATTGCAGGCTTGCTGCCTGCAAAAAAAGACCGCCACATACGCTTTTGCGCACATGACGGTCTATTATATTAATTATTAGACTGGATAAGCCTTATTAGCTGTATCTGCCTTTGTAGGATCAACCTTTGTCTGCTGAGCTTCTCTATACTTGAAGAACTCTGTCGCAACCTGTGGGAATAATGCATATGAAAGCACATCCTCATCCTGCTGCTTGTACTGCTGTACAATTGGATCATTCTTGAATTTCTCAAGCTGTGGTTCAATCAAGTCAGCTGGACGGCATGTAATAGGCTTTGTATCACCGATAGCCTTCTTCTGAACTTCTGGATTGAATGGCTTGATTGTCTGACCAAATTCACCAGCAAGAACCTTCTTAGATTCCTTAGTAATCATCTTGTATCTCTCACCCTGTAATACATTAAGAACAGCCTGAGTACCAACAATCTGTGATGAAGGAGTAACAAGAGGTGGTTCACCATAATCTTTACGAACTCTTGGGATTTCCTCTAATACTTCTCTGTACTTGTCCTCTGCACCAGCTTCCTTAAGCTGTGATACAAGGTTAGAAAGCATACCACCAGGTACCTGATATAATAATGTCTTGATATTAACGCCAAGAACCTTAGTATTCATAAGTCCGCTCTTTAATGCTTCCTCACGCATTGGGCGGAAGTAATCAGCAATTTCAGCCAGTTTGTTCTGGTCAAGACCGGTATCATACTGTGTTCCCTTGAATGCTTCTACCATAACTTCGGTTGCAGGCTGGCTGGTACCAAGTGCAAATGGTGACATTGCGGTATCGATAATGTCACATCCAGCTTCTACTGCTTTCATGTATGTCATGGAAGCAACACCGGAGGTATAATGTGTATGCAGTTCGATTGGAAGGCTGGTTGAAGATTTCAGAGCCTGAATCAGTTCGGTTGCTTTCTGAGGAACTAAAAGTCCTGCCATATCCTTAATACATAAGGAATCAGCACCCATGTCTTCTACTCTCTTTGCCATTTCCATCCAGTAATCCAAGGTATAAGCATCTCCTAATGTATAGGATAATGCAACCTGGGCATGTCCTTTTTCTTTGTTACATGCTGTTACTGCTGTCTGAAGGTTACGAACATCATTTAAGCAGTCAAAAATACGGATAATATCAATTCCGTTTGCAATAGATTTCTGTACGAAATACTCAACCACATCATCTGCATATGGACGATATCCTAAGATATTCTGTCCACGAAACAGCATCTGAAGTTTAGTTTTCTTAAATCCATCTCTTAATTTACGAAGTCTCTCCCATGGATCTTCTTTTAAGAAACGAAGGCAGGCATCAAATGTTGCTCCACCCCAGCACTCTACTGCATAATATCCAACTTCATCCATTTTCGGGATAATTGGAAGCATCTGTTCTGTTGTCATTCTGGTTGCAATCAGAGACTGATGTGCATCACGAAGAACAGTTTCTGTAATTTTTAAAGGTTTTTTCATTTCTTCTGACATTTCTATCCTCCTATATACCAAAGATTGCCATAAATACACCGGCAGCTACTGCTGTACCGATAACGCCGGCAACGTTTGGTCCCATTGCATGCATAAGTAAAAAGTTTGTCGGGTCTTCTTCTGCACCAACCTTCTGCGATACACGCGCAGCCATAGGCACGGCGGAAACTCCGGCAGAACCAATCAACGGATTAATCTTTCCTTTGGTAATCCAGCAAAGCAGTTTTCCGAAGAGGACTCCGGCTGCAGTACCAAACATAAATGCAATCAGTCCAAGAGCAACAATCTTAAGTGTGCTGACATTTAAGAATGCTTCTGCACTGGTAGATGCACCAACGGAAGTACCCAGAAGAATAACTACGATATACATCAAAGCATTGGATGCTGTATCTGTAAGCTGTCTGACTACACCAGACTCACGGAAGAGGTTGCCAAGCATAAGCATACCAACCAACGGAGCGGTTGTCGGAAGAATCAGACATACAATTGTAGTAACTACGATTGGGAACAAAATCTTCTCCAGTTTGGATACCGGACGAAGGTTCTCCATCTTGATTGCACGTTCTTTCTTTGTTGTAAACAGTTTCATAATTGGCGGCTGAATAATCGGAACCAGAGACATATAAGAATATGCTGCCACCGCAATCGGTCCCATCAATGCAGCCTGTCCTAATTTACCGGCAAGGAAGATAGAGGTCGGACCATCTGCTCCACCGATAATAGATACGGCTGCTGCTCCCTTGTCATTGAATCCCATCAGAATTGCAAGCAGGTAAGCTCCGAAAATACCGAACTGTGCTGCTGCTCCTAAAAGGAAGCTGATTGGGTTTGCAATCAAAGGGCCAAAGTCTGTCATCGCACCAACTCCAAGGAAAATCAGAGAAGGTAAGATTGACCACTCATCCAGAGTATAGAAATAATAAAGTAAACCACCGACACCATTGCTGGTCTCTTCCGGACTTGCAATAATGTCCGGATAAATGTTAACCAGAAGCATACCAAATGCAATCGGAACCAGAAGAAGAGGTTCATAACCTTTCTTGATTGCCAGATATAAGAATACGCAGGCAATTACAATCATAAGGTAGTTACCCCAGGTCAGGTTAAAGAATGCAGTCTGATGCAGGAGGTTACTCATTGTGTCTCCAACATAACTTAACATAATTTTCCTCCTAGTTGTTCATTGTAGCAAGTAATGCTCCTGCTTCTACGCTGTCACCAACTGCAACTTCGATGCTTGCAACTGTTCCGTCTTCCGGTGCAACAACAGGAGTCTCCATTTTCATAATTTCAAGAATCAGAACTGCGTCACCTTTCTTTACTGCTGTTCCAGGCTGAGCCTCAATCTTGAATACTTTTCCGGCTGCTCCGGCTTCAATCTTAATGCTTCCTGCTCCGGCTGCTGCCTTAGGTGCTGCTGCTTTTGCTGCAGGAGCTGCTGCCTTTCTTGGTGCAGCTACAGGTGCAGATGCTCCGTTCTCTTCTACGGTAACATCATAAACATTTCCATTTACTGTAATTGTATAGTTTTTCATCTTTATATCCTCCTAATTATTCTTCAAACTATCTTCTCTTAATGGAACGTACTACAAATCCATCTGTAGAACTTCCTGTTGCTGCCGCAATTGCAGCAGAGATAACTGCAACAAGTTCCAAATCATCCTGAACCAGCTCTTCTTTCTGAGCAATCTGTTCTACTACTTTATCTTCTTTTGCAGCAGTTGCATCAGCCGCATTCTTTTTCTTATTCTGTAAATAAGGAATAATGCGGAATGCATAAATAATAATACTGATTAAAATTAAGATTACAAATACGGTACCCATGCCCATAAGTGTATTCATTCCGGCTTTGCCCATTTTCTCGCCAAGTGAATATACCTTGTCAAATGTCATACTGGTAAGTTCCGGTGTGTCTGTAGTTGTATCAAATACAACAGTAAAACTCAAATCACGGTTGGTATAATTCAATATCTGTTCCATTACCATTGTCTTATTTGACTCTGTCATGGTAAAGTCACCAAATCCCTGGAAGTCTCCTTCGTCAGCAACAGCTTCTTTCCAACTGCTATAGAAGTTGTAGTTTACTGCATCGCTCTTCTCTGAAACGGAAGAAAGAGCTTTATCAATATCAGCTTCTGACACAGTAGTTATCTGCTGTACTGTCTGCTGTACTGTATCCTTCCACTGGTCATAGGTGCCTCCATTGAATGTTATTGAAGTCTGATCTGTCTTACCACAGGCCGTAACAGAAAATGCAAGCAGACAAACACATACAAGCATCCACAATTTTTTCTTCATAAGATTCACCTTTCTATTTTGTTCCATGTTTCTTATATGGAGTATCCATACGTTTTGTAAACAGCATTTCAAAAGCTGCTACAAGATATTTTCTGGTATCAGCAGGCTCAATAATCAAGTCTACATATCCTCTCTTAGCTGCAGTTACAACGTTAGACTGTAATGCCTCATATTCTTTTGCTTTCTCAGCAAGCTTGTCCGCATCAGCATCTGCATACATAATCTCTGCTGCAAGACGTGCATCCATCATACCGGTCTTAACATCCGGCCATGCGTATACAAGGTCAGCACCGATTGCTTTGGAGTTCATCATTACTGCTGCACTTCCGTAAGCATTACCGGTAAGCAGGCTAACCTTAGGAACGGTAGCATTTGCAAATGCATATGTAAGTTTAGCCAGAGCTTTTGCAAGTCTTCTTTCGCTGCATTTTGTTGCTGTAAATCCAGCCACATTGGTAAGAGATAATACAGGAATATCAAATGCATCACAGAACTGGATGAATTCAGAAGCTTTTTCACAGCCTTTTGCACAAAGTGCTGCATCATGCTCTGCGACTTTCTTTCCTTCTTCATCATATTCTTCTGTGCAGTTAGCAACAGCACCGACAGTCAGTCCGTTTAACTGGATGAATCCGGTTACCATGCTCTTTGCATAATCCTTCTTTGTCTCTAAGAAATTGTGATTATCAGAAATCTCGCTTAATACGAAACGAGGATCGCCTTTCATGGTATCTACATTTTCGCATGCACGGTTCAAATCATCTTCACAGTCTTCCATATAACCATTCTCTGTGTTATCTGCCGGAAGCATGCAGACCAGTTCACGAATCTGTGCAAAGATTTCTTCTTCAGAACCTGCCATATCAATGACGCCGGTCTCTGTGCTCTGGAAATCTGCAGAAGAAGTATCACATTTTCCAACGTAATTTCCTTCGATTGCGTTTGGTGCATTTACAAACATTTTTGCTTTATCAGCTTCCATATATGCAAAATCACATAATCCAGGTACTACGGTAAGTCCGCCGCCACAGTTGCCAAATACAGCACAAATCTGTGGAATTACTCCGGATGCCATAACCTGTTTTTCATAAATCATTCCTAATGCATTCAAAGCATCTACTGATTCCTGAAGACGAACTCCGGCACAATCCAAAAGTCCGATTACCGGTGCACCCATCTTCATTGCTCTGTCATAAACAGCTGCAATTTTCTTTGCATGCATCTCGCCAATTGTTCCATTTAATACGGAAGAATCCTGACTGTAGACAAATACCAGATTACCATCAATCAGACCATGTCCGGTAATGACACCATCTGATGGCGTAGCTTCATCTGCCAGATTAAAATCCGTATTTCTTGCGGTTACCAGAGAACCGATTTCCATAAAGCTGTTTTCATCCAGTAAACGGCAAATTCTCTGTTCTGCTAAGTTATTACTTCTGTTGCTCATCTCTTAGTCCTCCATCTATTTTAGAAAAATAAAATTTTTCGCTAGGGTAATTGTAGTACATTGACCAAAACTTTTCAATAGCAAATTGTTAATTTTTTCACAGATTTTACATATCGCATTTTATAGCTGATTTTCTGACTTTATAAAGAAAAAAGGTCAACCATTCTGAGGCAGCTGTAGCGGTAATCCCATGCCTTAACACTGTCTTTTAAGACAAGTTCTTCCTCTCTCACCACCTGCCCGTTCAGTATATACTTAAGGGTTCCAACAGTAGTTCCTGCTTCCACCGGAGCCTCAAGTCTCTGCTTTCTCTCCAATTTAAATTCAATGGATTCATCCTTACGAAGCAGTATATTTTCTATCTGTTTTTCCTCTGTCCTGTTCTGAACCTCTGTCATCTTAATTCTGCTATAGCCTTCTGTCTTTGCCCCACTTATCTTAAGGGGACATTCTGCTTCCTTGGGGATTTCCAACTCCAGAAGATTTACCTTTTCAAAAGAATCGATTCCATACTGCATCAGCTGTTTTGTGTCTGACCATTTATAATTCTTATTGTTTGGCCAGCCGCAGCCTAAAAGTGCCACCACATAGGTACGGTCATCCCGCCGCAATGCTCCCACATAACAGTATCCGGCATTGCCCGTAAAACCGGTTTTACCACTGATTGCTCCGTCCATCATCGTAAGGAAACGGTTGTGATTATTGCAGCTGTAGTTTCGTGTTCCTTCTATATTAGAAAAGGAATAGGACGGTGTCTGCGTAATTTCAAGAAAAGTCTCTTTCATGGGAGACTCCTTGATGCAATAGCTCATAATCCGGGCAAGGTCGGCTGCTGTTGTTCCATGGAATCCGTTTTCATCTTCCTTATCCAGTCCGTTTGGCGTAATGAAATAGGTATCCATGCAGCCAAGCTCCGCCGCCTTCTCATTCATCAAGTCAGCAAATGCCTCCACACTTCCTGCCACATGTTCCGCAATTGCCACTGCCGAATCATTGTGGGATTCTAACATCAGAGAGAAACAAAGGTCTTTTAATAAAAACTGTTCCCCACTTGCTCCATTCAGCTGCACATCCGGCTGGGAGGCTGCATAATCAGAAAATGTAACCACGTTATTTAAATCTGCATGCTCTAAGGTTACAATCAATGTCATAATCTTTGTCGTACTGGCATTTGCCCGGCGCACATCCTCTTCTTTTCCAAACAAAATACGCCCTGAATCTGCATCCATTAAGCATGCAGACAGCGCGTACAAATTCTTTGGTTCTTCGATTTCTATTTCATTTTCTTCCTGCGTTTCATCCGGATTATCCTGTGGCAGCGGTTCTGCCGGAATATGATTGGAACTAAAAAATATAAAAAGCAGAGATAATGCTGTCATTTTCTTCCACCGTCTCTTTTTCATGACCGCTCCGAAATACATTTTCTCTGCATTCTATTCATTTCTTTCTATGATTATACTTCCGCTTACTACATTCCCTGTTGCTATACTTCAAGCTTCATTTCTACTTCCTGTTCAGCCTGATGCTTGAATTCTTCCACCTGGTCTTCATTCAGCACCGGGAGTTCATCGATGGAATGCACACCAAAGCTCCGTAAGAATTCCTCTGTTGTGCCAAATAGCATCGGTCTGCCCGGAGCATCCAATCTTCCCACTTCATTGACCAGATTATATTCCACCAGTTTGCTTACTGCATGGTCGCAGGATACGCCACGGATTTTTTCAATCTCCGCCTTGGTGATCGGCTGCTTATAAGCAATGATGGATAAGGTCTCTAACAGTACGTCTGTAAGGACACGCTTCTTCGGCTGTTTTGCAATCCGAATCAGATATTCATACATTTCATTCTTCGTACACATCTGATAAGCGCCGTCCAGTTCGATAATCTGGATACCTCTTTCTTCCTGCTCATATTTCTGCCGGAGCGCTTCTATTTTCTTTTTGGTTTCCTGTTTGTCTAATTCAATTGCATTGGCAATTTTATCCAATTCTACCGATTCCCCCATGGTAAATAAAATTGCTTCTATAATTGCTTCATAATTCTTTTCTTCCATTACTACCCTCATATAATAAGAGCCTAGGCTGCAACCTTGGACTCTATTCTGATATCATCAAATATTTTATCCTGATAAATGGTTATCTTGCCCATCTTCATCAACTCAAGCACTGCAAGGAAGGTCACGATAATCTCCATCTTGCCACACTGTGCTTCTAAAAGACTGCGGAAGCTGAAATGTGGATGTGTCATTGCATACTGCTCTAAATATACCATTTTATCGGACAGTGATACTTCTTCTTTCTCAATCTTGCCAAATTTGGAACGAACCGGGTCAATCTTATCTTCCTGCTTACGCATGATGGATTTGAAAATATCATTCAATTTCTTCAATGTGACATCTGCCATCAGTTCCTCTAAATCCACCGGCTCTTCATAGGCAGCTACCTCGTCCGGAATCGTCGGCTCCTTAAACATCACCTTTTCCGCATCCATCTGACGGTCTTTTAATTCATAGGAAATGCATTTATACATCTTATATTCCAAAAGCTGTTCTACCAGTTCTGCTCTCGGGTCTTCTGCTTCCTCTTCTTCTGTCTCTTTTGCCGGAAGAAGCATCTTTGATTTAATATCAATCAGTGTGGCTGCCATGACTAAGAACTCACTCATAACATTTAAATCCTGCCTCTTCATTTCCCGGATATATTCCATATACTGATTGGTTATCTCCACAATTGGGATATCATAGATATTTACTTTATTCTTATCCAGCAGATGAAGGAGCAAATCTAACGGTCCTTCGAACACCTGCAGCTTTACTGTTAATTCCATTTCAAAACCTCTCCATTCTTTCCTAGCACATCTATTTTAACGGTATCTAAGAAAAAACGCAAGTGTTTTCACAAGATTTAGTGTTTTTCACAACTTTATACCACAAATCAAGCAATATCTTGTGGTTTTATAACCATAAACACAAGTTCCGCCCGGTTAAAGATTCTGATATGAAAGGTATGGGTTCCAAGCCCCCGGCTTACGATTACTTTCTTTCCCTCAAAATCAAAGGCTCCTGCATCATATTTCGGGAACCACTGAAACTGCGGAGAAATCAGGCTTCCAACCCCCGGAATCCGTATCAGTCCTCCATGATTATGTCCACAAAGAGTCAAATCCGCTCCCCAGTCTGCATATTCCTTCGCGTATCTTGGATTGTGTGCTAACAGCACCTGAAATGTATCTTCCGTCTGCTCCGGAAGCGTTTTCTCAAGATAATCCTGTGGAAGTGGCACATCCACTCCTTTTTTATAACAGGACAATGGAATTTCAAGCCCGGTAACCGCCAGTTCTCCAAAAGCTTCTGTTTCATTATGCAGTACATGGATGCCAAGCTCTTTTACCTTATTTTCAAAAGCGAAAAATTTCTCCTGATACTCACTTTTTCTTATGTGGGCACGGGATTCATGATTTCCGTAAGAATAATAAACCGGTGCAATCCTGCACAGCTCTTCCAATATCTTTAACGCTGTCTCATAGGTGTCACTTTTCCTGCTGACCACCATATCTCCTGGAATCAGAATCAGATCCGGCTGTCCACTTCTAATTGCATCTAAAAGCCGGATGTTGTCTTTTCCATACTGAAAACCATGCAAATCTGCCAGTACTGCTGCCTTATATTCTCTTTGCACTTTACCACTTTTTATCTCATAATCCGTTCTTGCAAATTTTTTTAATTCCTGCCACTGCCAGATTATGTAAACCAAAATCACACATGCTATTACAATAATAATTTTTAATAACATCTTTCACCTCTTTGCGTCAACAAAATAAACCATGCTTTATCTGCATATTTCTTTCTCTTCTCTATTAAAATGTAATAGAACATACCGGAGGTATTCTAATGCATACCATTCTTTCCATTTTCATAAGCCTGTCTCTTCTCAGCCCGGCCTTTTTACCAATGGCATCACAATTTTCTGTTCTTGCAGAAAACGAAAGTTCTACAGAATCCGGCAATCCATCCCCTGATGCTTCCATGCCAGATGCTTCCAATCCGGATGCTGCTTCCGATGCTCCGGTCGCATTGTCCGCTCCCAGCGCTCTTTTAATGGAAGCATCTACCGGAACCATCATCTATGAAAAGGATGCTCATTCCATCCTGCATCCTGCCAGCATTACGAAAATCATGACGCTGATTCTGATTTTCGATGCTCTGGACACACAAAAAATTTCCCTGGATGATGTTGTCACAGTTTCGGAACATGCTGCAAGCATGGGTGGTTCCCAGGTCTTCTTAGAGCCGGGTGAAACCCAGACCGTTGATACCTTGATAAAGTGTATCAGTGTTGCCAGTGCCAATGACGCCTGCGTTGCCATGGCAGAATTCATTGCCGGTTCGGAAGATGCCTTCGTTGCCCAGATGAATGAGCGGGCTGCCGGACTTGGTATGAAGGATACCAACTTTGTTAACTGCTGCGGTCTTGACGTTGACAATCATATGACCAGTGCCTATGATGTTGCTCTAATGTCCCGGGAATTAATTACAAAATATCCGCAGATACATAATTATTCCACCATCTGGATGGAAAATATTACCCATGTCACGAAAAAAGGGTCTTCCGAATTTGGTTTAACCAACACCAATAAGCTCATCAAACAATACGCCTATGCCACTGGATTAAAAACCGGTTCCACCGGTCTTGCCAAGTACTGTGTCTCAGCCACTGCTGAAAAAGATAACATTAAACTCATCGCAGTCATTATGGCTGCACCGGATTATAAAGTGCGTTTTGCTGATGCGTCCGCCCTTTTAGACTATGGTTTTTCCGTATGCCGGCTCTATCAGGATACCACACCGCCCGCTCTGCCGGAATTATCAGTACGGGGTGGCACCGATAAAAAGGTCAGTCTTTCCTATGAAGGAACCTTTTCATATCTTGATATTGCAGGAAATGACTTAAATCTTATTGAAAAAAAGCTTTCTCTTCCAGAAGAAATAAAAGCTCCGGTAACACAGGGAAAAGAAGCCGGCACACTTTACTATACATTAAATGAAAAAGAAATCGGCTCCATCCGGGTCTTATATGATACTACGATTCCAAAAGCTACCTATCAGGATTATTTTCGTAAGACGCTTACTTATTTCTTCTCCCTGTAAAACCTTTTCTACAAAAGCGGGGCCAGCAGACGCAGACAGGTCTGTATCATCCGTACTCCTACAAATCTGTGTTTGCAGAATTCCAGATCAATCTGCTGTGACTGTCCGATTACCGCAAGTGCATCTTCTTTTAACTGCAGCACTGCCTCGGTCTTATAACACCAGACTCCGCATTCAAAATGCAGATACATACTGCGGTAATCCAGATTGATACTGCCTACGGTAGCAATTTTATCATCACAGACAAAACTCTTTGCATGAATAAATCCCGGTGTATACTGATAAATCTTTACACCACTTTCAATAAGAACACCATAATCTGCCTGTGTCAGAAGATAAACAAATTTCTTATCCGGAATTCCAGGTGTTACAATCCGCACATCCACACCACGTTTTGCCGCATTCTGAAGGCTTACCAGCATTTCATGGTCAATAATCAGATACGGGGTGAAAATGTAGACATACTTCTGTGCTGAATTAATAATGTTCATGTATACATTCTCGCCGGTATTTTCGTGATCTAACGGTGTATCACTATACGGCTGCACATATCCAACGGATGGAATCTTTGCCACATAGTCTGCATCCGGCCGGAACTTCTCATAATCCTCCGTGGAATTTATTATATAATTCCACATTTCAAGAAACATACAGGTAAAGCTCCATACCGCTGCACCTTTCATACGGATTCCGGTATCCTTCCAGTATCCAAACCGCTCAATTTCATTGATATATTCATCTGCAATATTGATTCCGCCAGTAAATGCAACATTTCCATCAATAACGAGGATTTTTCTGTGGTCACGGTTATTCATAATGACAGCCAGTCTCGCCCGCAACGGATTAAACGCCGCACATTTAATTCCGATTTTCTGTAATTCCTTATAGAAATTATTCGGCAGTGTCGTAATGCAGCCAACATCATCATAAATCAGACGTACTTCTACGCCCTCTTCCACTTTTTCCTTCAAAAGCTGAATCAGCTCCCGGAACATCTTTCCATCATCTAAAATAAAATATTCCAGGAAAACAAACTTTTTCGCTTTCCGGATTTCTTCTAACATAACCGGAAACATTTCTTCTCCGGACGGATAATAATTTGTTGCTGTATGTTCATAAACCGGGAAATGCGCCCAGTCACTGATATATGCAGACTGTCCAGCGGCAACCGGATCTTCTTCTGCCAGCCGTTCTCTGCACGCTCTATCTTCTGTAAGAAGCGGTTCTACTTCCTCATTTACACGGTTCATTTTCTCTCTTGCCTTTCTGGTGAGTTCCGGTCTTCCAAATACCACGTACAGCAACAATCCGAGCAACGGAAACATCAGAATAATAAATACCCATGCCAGCCGGTATGCCGGATTCATTCTTCGATTTACAACGAATAAAGCTACGATAAATGCAAGTATATTGAGAATCAGGTTGATGTAAGTAGACATTTTACCAACTTCCAGCAGCAGATAAAATAAATATCCAAACTGAAGTAAAATAAGTAAAACTGTGATAAAAAGTCTGCTGATTAAAACTTTAACTATTTTCTTCACCTTATTCCCTCCTCTTTCTTTTTCTACCCCTTATTTTATGCGTACTCTTCATTCTACCGCATTTTCTCCCAGAAATCAAATGTCCGGCGTATTCCTTTCCCTCTGTCTCTTTCTCTCTGCTTTTTATCTCTTCCATGTTCTTTTATTTTATCGAATCAGCTGCATGACATCCAGCCTCCCCCAGCCCTGTGCATGCTTGGATTTTCCGGTATCTACACTCGTCTCATAAAGCCGCAGTTTTACTTCTGCCGGTTTTAGATTTGAATAACGGCTTAAAAGCACCGCGACCGCCCCCGCCACCACCGGTGTTGCCATAGACGTTCCACTTTTCATCTCATAACCATTTCCCATCCGCTTACAGCTGACAATCGCTGTTCCAGGAGCCACTACTTCCGGTTTCATAATGCAGGCTTCCGTTGGACCTCTCCCACTATACCCACGCATCAGGCCCAGATTTTTTACTTCTCCTTCCTCATCATCACTGCTGCCTACCGTTATAATCTTTCGGCATAGCCCCGGTATCGTAATACTCTTATCCTTTGGCCCGTTATTTCCTGCAGCAGCAACCACTACGATTCCTGCATCCCAGACTGCTTCAATTGCTGCTAACAATTCCTCCTGTTCTTCCCTTCTGGCCGAAGCAAGCATTCCTACGGAAATATTTAAGATTCTGATATTCATTTTCTCATAATTAGAAATCAGCCATTTTAATGCTGATACCACCAGTCTGGTATTTCCCTTTCCCATACGGTCTAATACTTTTATCGCATATATCGCTGCTCCCGGTGCCATCCCCCGGTAACGTCCATGAGAAGCAAAACCGGAACCTGCAATAATTCCTGAAACATGGGTTCCATGACCATTATCATCATAAAGTATCTTCTTATCACCTACATAATCACGAAATCCTCTGATTCTTTGTCCAAAATCAATATGAGTTCCAATTCCTGTATCCATCACGGCTACAGTGACATTATTTCCAATATATCCTAGTTTATGAGCTTCATTCACCCTTGTAATCTGTCTGACCCGTTCCATGCTGCACCATTTTATGTTTTCTTATAATATATGCAATGCAGCATTTTTGACCACCGGCAGAGCTTTTTGGATACCCGAAAAAGAAGTTTACTCAGCAAACCCGGCTCTTTTTTTCTGCCAGACTTTTTCTTCGCTACTTACGTAAAAAGGCGTATACCCTTGTGGATTTTCATCCGCAAAAGCATACGCCTTATTTTATTTATGTGAGTATTGAAAAATCACATGCCACGAATCTGCAATTAGTTCTGAGCAGGAACATCCTTGATGGAGAAGCTGATTCTTCCCATTCTGTCTTTGCCCATGCAGATACAGGTTACTGTATCACCAAGAGTCAGAACATCTTCTACATGTTCGATTCTCTCTTTTGCAATCTTGGAAATGTGAACCATTCCCTCTTTGCCCGGTGCAAATTCGATGAATGCACCAAATTCTTTGATGCCTACTACTTTACCAGTGAAAATCTGACCTTCTTCGAAATCAGTTGTAATGATACGGATCATGTCAGCAGCTTTCTCAAGCATTGCTTTATCGGTACCACAGATGCTTACTGCACCTTCATCATTGATGTCAATCTTAACACCAGTGCGGTCGATAATCTCGTTGATTGTCTTACCCTTCTGTCCTACTACATCACCAATCTTAGCCGGGTCAATCTGAACCTGAAGAATCTTTGGAGCATACTGTCCAACTTCTTTTCTTGGCTCAGCAATTGCTTTGGACATAACTTCGTCCATGATATAAAGTCTTGCTTCCCTGGTTCTTCTGATTGCTTCTTCTACGATAGGTCTTGTTAATCCGTGAATCTTAATATCCATCTGGATTGCAGTAATACCGTCATGTGTACCGGTTACCTTGAAGTCCATATCTCCGAAGAAGTCCTCAAGTCCCTGAATATCGGTTAATACGATGTAATCATCATCTGTCTCACCAGTTACCAGACCACAGGAAATACCTGCAACCATTTTCTTAATCGGAACACCTGCAGCCATAAGTGCCATACAGGATGCACAGGTAGATGCCATAGAGGTAGAGCCATTAGATTCAAAGGTCTCGGATACGGCACGGATTGCATATGGGAATTCTTCTTCAGAAGGAAGAACCGGAACCAATGCTTTCTCAGCCAGTGCTCCATGTCCGATTTCACGACGTCCCGGTCCTCTGGAAGGTTTTGTTTCTCCAACAGAGTAGGATGGGAAATTGTAATGGTGCATATATCTCTTGGTTGTAATATTCTCATCTAATCCATCGATTTTCTGAACTTCAGATAATGGAGCTAATGTTACAACATCACAGATCTGAGTCTGTCCACGGGTAAACATAGCAGAACCATGTACTCTAGGAATAATATCAACCTCAGATGCCAGCGGACGAATCTGGTTGATTGCTCTTCCATCCGGACGTTTGTGGTCTTTTAAAATCATCTTACGAACGGTCTTCTTCTGATACTGATATACAGCCTCACCAACTAATGGAAGCCACTCTTCGTTATCTGCAAATGCCTCTTCCATTTTCTCTGTTACTTTACGGATATTTTCTTCTCTGGTCTGTTTGTCGTCAGAGAATACTGCTACTTCCATCTCATCCGGTGTAACAATCTCACGCATAGCTGCAAACATTTCCTCTGGAACTGCACAGCTTGTATATTCATGTTTTGGTTTACCAACTTCGTTTACCAGTTTCATAATGAAATCATTAATGGTCTGGTTGATGTCGTGTGCCATGTAAATTGCTTCAATCATTTTATCTTCCGGAATCTCATTTGCTCCGGCTTCAATCATGATTACTTTCTCTCTGGTAGAAGCAACCGTCAACTGTAAATCACCATTGTCCCAAACTTCCTGGGATGGGTTGATTACAAATTCACCATCTTTCATTCCGACCTGTGTCATAGCACATGGTCCGTCAAATGGGATGTCCGAAATGCAGGTTGCAATCGCAGAACCAAGCATTGCTACGATTTCCGGACGGCATTCCGGGTCAACGCTCATAACGAGGTTGTTTAATGTTACATCATTACGATAATCCTTTGGGAATAACGGACGCATAGGTCTGTCAATTACACGGGAAGTAAGGATTGCATTCTCAGATGCTTTTCCTTCTCTCTTATTAAATCCGCCAGGGATTTTTCCTACTGCATAAGATTTCTCTTCGAACTCTACGCTAAGAGGGAAAAAGTCGATTCCGTCTCTTGGCTTTTCAGATGCTGTTGCAGTAGATAATACAGTGGTATCACCGTAGTGCATGAATGCACATCCATTTGCCTGTTTACCCACACGGTTAATATCAACCGTAAGAGTTCTTCCGGCAAGTTCCATTGAATAACTCTGGTACATATCATTTCTCCTTTTTTGTATACAGGATATTCCTGCTTATTATGGCAGAAGTTCCGAAATGGTGCTGTTTGCAGCCATCCGGAGGTGTATCGACCGAAACTACTGATTAACACAATCTGTAATTGCACTAATCAGTGGTCTCGGAATCGTCCTTCTGCCGTTCTTACATTGTCATCCATAAGACTCTGTACTTGCAGTTCCTTACGGATATCCGGCAACCTGTGGAAGCCTAGCAACCGAAAAATAGAGCGGACAACTCCGCTCTATTCTATACGGTTTCCTTTTACAAGAAATTACTTTCTCAAACCTAAACGTTCGATTAAAGAACGATATCTTTCAATATCAACTTTCTTTAAGTAAGCCAGTAAACGACGTCTCTGACCAACCATCTTTAAAAGTCCTCTTCTGGAATGATGATCCTTCTGATTTACTTTTAAGTGCTCATTCAGCTCATTGATTCTGGCTGTTAAAAGTGCAACCTGTACCTCTGGTGAACCTGTGTCTGTAGCAGTTTTACCATATTCTGCGATGATTGCTTCTTTTCTTTCTTTTGATAACATTTACGTTTCCTCCTTATATTTTCTTATCGCCTGATAATCAGTAAAAGGTCGGAGTGTCCATCTACCGAATATCGGCTAAATCATACCTAACAAATATAACATACTACTTATTATTTGTAAACAAAATTCTTTTAGTTTCCTTATCTAGTTTCCTAATACACGGACAACACATACTGGTGAACGATAATATGCATTGGAAATCTTGATTCCGGTAGAAGGTGAACTTGCATGAACAATCTGACCATTTCCGATATAGATTGCCACATGGTTGATGCCCTTACCGCTACCATAGAAGAACAAATCTCCCGGCTGTGCTTCGGATGCACTGATTCTGGTTCCGCATCCTGCCTGTGCTCTGGATGAGTGTGGCAGATATACGCCATAATTTGCATATACGGATAATACGAATCCGGAACAGTCCGCTCCTCTGGTAAGGCTGGTTCCGCCCCATACATATGGATTACCGACAAACTGTGTTGCATAAGCCACCAGTGATACTCTTGTATCTGAAACACCCTGACCATATTTTAATTCTGTCATGGTCTGTGCCTTCGGCAACTGCTGTGAAATCTCTACATAGTCGGTGCTTGCATATCCTACATCACCATCTAAGTCTACTTCCACCCAGCCATCATACTGATTTAAAACCTCTAATTCTTCTCCTTCCGGCATCAATGCCAGTTTGGTACAATCGGTATTCATCTCAGCACGTACATTTAAAGTCTGTGTTGTAACGGTTGCAATGGTCTTCATTACTTCCTGGGCTTTTGCTACAGCTGCCTCTCCGGTAATGATATATTCTGCTTTTACATATCCGGTTACCTGACCAGATTCAATTTTAAGCCACTCGCCATCGTCCTCTAATATTTCACATTCGGCATCGTTCTGCATCTTTCCTACGATATCAGAATTGGTATCCGGCTGTTCCCTTACATTTAAACTGCTGTCAACCTGTGCAATACCAAGATTGGTATATCCACAGATTGTTGTATCTGCAGGTACCGCTGTATCGGTTGCTGCTGTATCTGCAGGTACCGTTGTATCGGTTGCTGCCGCATCCTCAGACTGTCCTTCCATCGTTGTAACAGTATTGGTTGCTGAAACAACAATATCTGTATTATAATAGGAATCCATTGTAGCAAATATTCCTGCATTTAAGCCGGAACCTGCTGATGTCTGTGCAGCTGCGCCACCCTCAAGCGCCACTGTAAGTCCACAGGTAAGAATAAATGCTGTTGTCTTCCACTTTCTATTGTTCTTCATAAAAATATGCCTCCTGACATTGTAACGATGCAAAATGCACCCTGCATTTTCGCATCTGTTCGAATCAATATGCTTCTCCATATTTTAAGATTATAGCAACGTGATTTCATAATGTCAACATAAATATGTAACAATTATGTAACAATTGTTCGAAAATTTACGAAATTCATATATTTAATGCTGCTGTACATAAAATCTGCCATAGGCAATATCCTGTTCGAGCTGTTGCTTTAAAGCCTCTAAGGATTCAAACTTCATCTCGCTGCGCTCTCTGCTCCGGAAGCAGACACGCACTTTCTTTCCATAGAGATTCTCATTAAAATCAAAAATATTGGTTTCCACTGCCACCGGATTAACCCCTTCGATAGTCGGCTTACATCCCACATCTGCGATTCCATGATACGTCTTATCCCCTACTACAACATCACAAACATAGACGCCAAACGGCGGAAGCAGTTTGTTTTCCGGCGGTATGATATTTATGGTCGGGATTCCAAGTACCTTCGCGCCCATTTCTCTGCCATGTATTACAACACCTTCCACAAAATAATCATAGCCAAGAAGGTATTTTACTTTTTCCATATTGCCCTTTTCTACTTCTTCCCGGATAAAGGTACTGCTGATATCCCGATTCTCATACTGAACCTTATCTATTACCTTAAGTTCATAATGCAGCTTCTTCGCATATATTTCCAGCAGATGGTAATCTCCGCGGCGGTTATGTCCGAAATGAAAATCTGTTCCAACCACAATGCCACGGATTTTCATGGAAGAAGCCAGCATTTCAATAAATGCTTCCGGTTCCATGGTCATGACTTCTTTGGTAAAAGGATATTCAATCAGATAATCAATGCCCTGCTCTTCACAGATTGCAACCTTCTCTTTATTCGTCGTAAGCACCTTCTGGACTTCATTTATCCTGCCCGGTCTCGGCGGAATGGCAAAGGTAAATAGTACCGTTGCACAGCCTTTATTCTTCTGCTCCATCATATGTTCTAATAAAGTCTCATGTCCTCTGTGCAGACCGTCAAATTTGCCAAGGGAAAGCACGCATTCTTCTTCAATATGAAATTCTGTTGTTCCATGTATATACTTCATTTTTTATACCTGCTTAAATGTCTTTTTCCTTCTCATTGCTGTGTAAAGAAAAGTTTTACCGGCTTAAACAGCCTGTCCGCTGTACGGTATTCATATATTCCAACAAAATGATTTGCATTGTCATACACTCTGACTTTTTTGCAGTCATCTTCTTTATAAAAAGAAGCAAGCGTATGCTCTATCGTCTCTGCCTCTGCTATCACGGGCAGCGGCAGCTTATTTCCATTATATAAAAGTGCAGTACTATCTTTGCGGCTGTGAATCTGTGGCAGATTTTTAAATACGGTATCAATGGGATATAAAATCTCTTCTATCTTACCACTTTTCATTATTGTCTCAATTTCCTGCAGTGTTTTTGCATCTTCTATTTGAAAATCTGAAACTCTTGTCCGTACCAGGTACTCCATACAGGCTCCACAACCTAATTTTTCTCCGATGTCATGGCACAATGTCCGGATATAAGTTCCTTTGGAACAGTGCACCCGCATGGTCACTTGCGGCAAGTCGATTGATAAAATTGCAATATCTAATATCTGAACCTTCCTTGCCTTGCGTTCTACTTCCACACCGTTTCTTGCCAAGTCACATAATTTCTTTCCATTGACCTTCAGTGCAGAATACATCGGCGGAATCTGTGCATATTCTCCCACAAAGCTTTCAATACACTGCTTTACTTCTTCTATGGAAAGATTTACCTCGGATTCCTTTAATATGGTTCCTGTCATATCCTGGGTATCCGTTTCTTTTCCCAAAAGCATGACTGCCTCGTATACCTTGTCCTTATCAGTTAAAAGGTCACAGACTCTGGTTGCTTTTCCTATACATACAGGAAGTACGCCCTCCGCATCCGGATCAAGCGTACCTGTATGTCCAATCTTTTTCATTTTTAAAATTCCACGCAGCTTTGCAACTACGTCAAAGGACGTAAATCCTTTTTCTTTTCTTACATTAATAATTCCGTCCATACGTTATCCTGTCTATTTCAAAAGCTGTTTTTCAACGTCCTTTACAATTCCCTCAAGAATCTCTTTGGCATTGCCTTCTATGGTTGCTCCGGCTGCCCGTATATGACCGCCTCCACCATAGGACATCATAATAACTGCCACATCTACCTTACCACTGGAACGCATGCTTGCTTTAAAGCTTCCATCCTCATTTTCGTAAAGAAAGATTGCAGCTTCCACATCTTTGGTAGCACGAAGCTGCTGTACGATTCCTTCTAAATGTTTCGGAAGAACCTGGTATTTTTCCATTTCTTCTTTGGTTACGATAGATGCAATGCATTTTCCATCTAAAAAGAGCTGGCTGTCCACCAATGCCTGACCCAAAATCCGGTTCTGCTCGTAAGTTTTCTCATAATAAGTCTTATCCACGATACGGCTGAAATCAATTCCCATTTCCATCAGCCTGCCGGCAATGTTCATGGTCTTTGCGGAAGTACAGGAATACTGGAACACACCCGTATCATGCACAATTCCCACATAAATACATTCTGCAATTTCCTTTGTAATCTTCTCTTCATCTATGAGTTCATATACAAGCTCACAGGTTGAACTTGCCTCCGGGAAAATGTAGTTTGCATCTGCAAAGTTCTGATTGCTGATATGATGGTCAACACAGAAGGTGCGTTTTGCTGCATGAAAATATTTCACTGCATTTCCCAGTCGTTTCTCATCGCCGCAGTCCAATGCAATAAATAAATCGTATGGCTCTTTTTCTATATAAGAGCTGTCAATTTTATCTGCATTTGCAAGGAATTTGAAAATGTTTGGAATCGGTTCCAGATGGAGTTCCACTTCCATTTCCGGATGATATTTTCTGATATAGTTATATACTGCTAACGTGGAACCTACACAGTCTCCGTCAGGTTTTACATGACCGGCTATTGCTACACGCTTCACATCATAAAGCTGTTCCTCTAATTTCATTGGCAACACCTGCTCTCTTTCTCTTCGGATGAGGCTTAGGACTCTTCCTGTCCAATCACCTCATCAATTTTCTTTGACATGTTTACACCATACTCAATGGACTGATCCAGAATAAACCGAATCTCCGGAGTATTTCTTAAATTGATACTTTTTGCGAGGGCATGACGAATATACCCTTCTGCACTATTAAGACCTTTGATTGTATTATTCTGAGCTTCTTCGTCTCCGAATACACTGATATACGCCTTACAGGTTTTTAAATCCGGTGCCACTTCTACGGCGACCACACTGGTCATCGGTGCAATACGCGGGTCTTTTACTTCACTCCGGATAATGTTGGAGAGTTCTCTTTGAACTTCTCCATTTATCCGCATATTTTTCATACTATTTTTTTGCATAATTTTCCTGTCCTTCTATCAGATTATCTGGCAACCTCTACCATCTTATATGCCTCTACCTGATCCAGTTCTGCAATATCATTAAATCCTTCGAATACAAGACCACACTCATATCCGGCTTTTACTTCCTTCACATCGTCCTTGAAACGTTTCAGGGAAGCAAGATTTCCTTCAAATATCTGTGTTCCCTCACGGGTAATACGGACTTTACATCCACGCTCGAAGTTACCATCCAATACATAAGAACCTGCAATGTTACCAACACCGGATGCTTTGAAAATCTGACGGACTTCTGCATGGCCGATTACTTTTTCTTCGTATACAGGATCTAACATTCCCTTCATAGCAGCTTCTACGTCTTCAATTGCGTTATAGATAACTTTATAAAGACGGATATCTACACCTTCATTTTCAGCAGTAACCTTTGCTGTAGGGTCCGGTCTTACGTTAAATCCAATGATGATTGCGTTAGATGCAGATGCTAAAGTAACATCAGATTCGTTGATTGCACCAACACCACCATGGATAATCTTAACCACAACTTCGTCGTTGGAAAGTTTTACAAGACTCTGTTTTACGGCTTCTACAGAACCCTGGACGTCTGCTTTAACGATGATATCCAGCTCTTTTACATCTCCGGACTGAATCTGTGAGAACAGGTCATCTAAAGACATTCTGGAACGGGTCTCCTCTAACAGTTTTGCCTTTCCTTCGGAAATATATGTCTCTGCAAAGTTTCTTGCATCTTTTTCACTGTCACATGCTACGAATGTTTCTCCTGCATCCGGTACACTGGAAAGTCCTAAAATCTCTACCGGCATGGATGGTCCGGCTTCTTTTACTCTTCTTCCCTTATCGTCAATCATGGCACGCACTTTACCATATGCACTACCACAGGCAATCGGCTCACCAACTGTAAGGGTTCCCTTCTGTACTAAAACAGTTGCTACAGCTCCTCTTCCTTTATCCAGCTGTGCCTCAATGATAACACCACGGGCTTTACGTTTTGGATTTGCCTTTAACTCGCTGACTTCTGCTGTTAATAATAACATTTCCAATAACTGGTCAATACCTTCGTGGGTATGAGCAGATACCGGTACAAAAATGGTGCTTCCACCCCAGTCTTCCGGAATCAGTTCGTATTCGGATAACTCCTGTTTTACTCGGTCGATATTGGCATTTGGCTTATCAATCTTATTGATTGCTACTACGATTTCAATTCCGGCTGCTTTAGCATGGTTAATTGCTTCTACAGTCTGTGGCATGACACCATCATCTGCTGCAACTACAAGAATTGCGATGTCGGTAGATTTTGCTCCACGCAGACGCATTGCGGTAAATGCTTCATGTCCCGGTGTATCTAAGAAGGTAATCTTCTGTCCATTGATACTTACCACATAGGCTCCGATATGCTGTGTGATACCACCAGCCTCACGGTCTGTTACATGTGTATTACGGATTGCATCCAGAAGGGATGTTTTACCATGGTCTACGTGACCAATGGTTCCGATATTACAATGTGGTTTGGTTCTTTCAAACTTAGCTTTTGCCATTTTAAAACGTCCTCCTTAATTTTATGCCCTTTCTGGGCGCTTATTTTTACATTTTAATAAGTCACTCGGCTATTTCTGATTATATAAAAAACTTGCGAGTTTTTCAAGCATTTTTATTATTTTGCTTTAGATGCAACAATCTTGTCCTGTACAGACTTCGGAACCTGCTCATATTTCTCGAAGAACATTGAGTAGTTACCACGTCCCTGAGTTCTGGAACGTAAGTCTGTTGAGTATCCAAACATCTCAGCAAGTGGAACATATGCTTTAACCATTTTTCCACCACCATCATGGGTTCCTGATTGATTCTCTGATGGTTCTATACCTGCAAAGGCACATAGTTGTCCTGGATTATCAAATCTATCGATATTTTCAATTTCAGCTAAGATGCCAGCTGCAGTAATGATGCCTATTCCTTTAATGGAAGCTATATGGCATTTCATGATAGAAAATTCTTTAGTGATTTTATCTTCAACTTTAAGAATTTTCTTGTCTAGTTCTTTGAATAACTCAAGATAAGTATTTAACTCGAAAACAAGTATTTCATCTTCGTTGCCAATTGTGTTTCTAGCTAGTTCTTTAATTCTTAAGAATTTGGCATATGAAATTGTGTGTCTTAACTCAGACTTCATCTTATCGTAAGAGGCTCTCGTCATGTTAGACATCTTTGATGGTGAACCATAATTTTCTAAAAGATACATGGCGCTTGCGGCGTTTAACCCTTGATTTCCAAATTGGAGTTTAAATTCAGGAAACATCTTATCTAATACATTTATCATATGAATTATATGTCTAGTTCTATCTTTAATTAGAGCTTCCCTTGTTCTAGTTAAAGACTTAAGACAATTTAAGTGATAAGATGAATTTGGATTAGGTTTGTATTCCCTGGTGTATAGGTATGAGGAAATTTTTCGAGCATCTACCTTGTCGTTTTTTGTCCTTCTAAGCGTTTCGGACTTGAAGTGACGATGTACAAGTAGTGGATTAAATTCCATGAAA
>OHPJ01000315.1_pt1 | contig 25054 bp, 23 predicted proteins | sample 1577701 | NCBI WGS metagenome assembly OHPJ01 (sample SAMEA3879517, study PRJEB24766) | human gut metagenome | biome: human-associated habitat; feature: feces | place: USA | collected 1985/1987 | reverse complement strand
CGGCGGACGGAGAGGACGACAATACGTTTATTGTCGGCTTCGATGCGGAGTTCCCACCATATGGATATAAGAATGATGACGGCGAATACGTCGGCTTCGATCTGGATCTGGCACAGGAGGTATGTGACCGGAACGGCTGGATCTTAAAGAAGCAGCCGATTGAGTGGAACTCGAAGGATATGGAATTGAACTCTGGTTCGATCAGTTGTATCTGGAACGGATTTACAATGAATGGAAGAGAAGATGCCTACACATGGACGACACCATATGTGGATAATTCCCAGGTGGTCGTTGTACGCAAGGATTCTGGTATCACACAGTTATCCGATCTGTCAGGCAAGGTCGTTGCCGTGCAGGCGGACAGCTCCGCACTCGCAGCACTGACCGGAGAGGATGCAAGCGAGGAGAATCTGGCACTTGCTGAGACGTTCAAGGATCTGCAGCAGGTCGGCGATTACAACAGTGCATTTATGAATCTGGAGTCAGGCGCCGTCAATGCAATCTGCATGGATATCGGTGTTGCAAACTATGAGATTGCATCCCGCGGCGATAAGTTCGTGATGCTCGAGGATCGTCTGTCTTCCGAGGAATATGGAATTGGATTTAAGCTTGGAAATACCGAGCTTCGTGATAAAGTACAGGCAACGCTGCTTGACATGCTTGCTGATGGTACATTTGAGGAGATCGCAGAGAAATGGGGTCTGGAGGAGTCCATCTGTCTGTCGCCGGACGATCAGGTGCAGGATGGAAATGTTGCTGCAACTGCGACAGACAGCACATCCATAGGCAAGAAGAACACAAGCTTCTGGGATAAGTTCTGCTCGATCACAAAGCAGCTTGCAGAAGGTCTGCTGGCATCCCTGGTGATCTTCTTCCTGACACTTTTGTTCTCCCTGCCGCTTGGACTTCTGGTTGCAGCAGGCAGAATGTGTAAGATTGCACCGATTCGCTGGCTGGTGAAGTTCTACATCTCCATCGCACGTGGTACGCCGTTGATGTTACAGCTTTTGGTTGTATTTTACGGACCATATTATCTGTTTGGCGCGACGCTTACGACAAGCTATCGTTTCCAGGCGGTTATCATTGGATTTGCCTTAAACTATGCAGCATATTTCGCAGAGATCTACCGCTCCGGTATTCAGGCAGTGCCACAGGGACAGCATGAGGCAGCGAAGATCTTAGGATACAGCAAGATCCAGACGTTCTTCAAGATCGTGTTCCCACAGATGGCGAAGAACATCCTGCCTTCTGTCACAAACGAGGTTATCACACTGGTTAAGGATACGTCGCTTGCATTTGCAATTTCTTATACGGAGATGTTTACACTTGCCAAGCAGGTGGCAGCCGCACAGACAACGATTATGCCGCTGTTTATCGCCGGTGTGTTCTACTACATCTTTAACTTTGTCGTTGCGTTTGTGATGGAGAAGATCGAAAAACGCATGAATTATTATAGATAGGAGGGCTACGATGAACTTACTGGAAGTAAAAAATATAAAGAAAAGCTTCGATGATCTCGAAGTGTTGAAGGATATCAGTATGTCGGTGGCTGAGAGCGAGGTTATCTCAATTCTTGGACCATCCGGTTCGGGAAAATCGACCTTCCTGCGCTGCATGACAATGCTGGAGAAGATTGACGGCGGAAGCATGGTGTACTGCGGAAAGGAAGCGGTCAATTCCGACAGCGGCGTTCCGGTCTATGCAGACAAGGCAGACTTAAAGGAGATCCAGAGCTATTACGGACTGGTATTCCAGAACTTTAATCTGTTCCCACATTATTCCGTGCTGAAGAATATCGCAGATGCACCGATCCACGTGCAGAAGCGTGACAAGGATGAGGTGTATGCCGAGGCGAAGGAACTGCTTCGCAAGATGAACTTAGAAGATAAGGGCGACTATTATCCATATCAGTTATCTGGCGGACAGCAGCAGCGTGTGGCAATCGCCCGCGCGCTTGCGTTAAAGCCGAAGATGCTCTTCTTCGATGAGCCGACTTCGGCACTCGATCCGGAGCTGACCGCCGAGATCTTAAAGGTATTAAAGGAACTCGCCGCCGAGAAGATGACAATGGTGATCGTAACCCATGAGATCGGTTTCGCCCGGAGCGTATCTGACCGCGTGATCTTCATGGATGGTGGAGTGATCGTCGAGGAAGGAAAGCCGGAGGATGTCATTGACAATCCAAAGACCGACCGCGCCAAGGTATTCCTCAAGAAAATGCAAGAGATGTAGAGAAAAATCCCCCGCAGAGCGTGTCTGCAGGGGATTTCTATTTTGTACGCTGTGCGTCCGTTTAAGAAGATTACATCTTCTCCGGCTCGTCATACTCGACGCCCTTCGTGTCGACGGTAACGGTCTTGATACGCTGGTCTTCAAGCGGGCGGTCCATGTAGTCGGTTGGAACATCTGCAATCTTATTCACGATATCCAGACCATCCACGATCTTGCCGAAAGCAGCATAGCTTCCGTCGAGATGCGGACTATTCTTGTGCATGATGAAAAACTGCGAACCGGCGGAGTTCGGCATCATGGTACGTGCCATAGAAAGAACACCCGGTTCGTGCTTCAGATCATTTGCAAATCCGTTCTGCGCGAACTCGCCGCGGATTGAATATCCAGGACCTCCGGTACCATTTCCGTCAGGGCAGCCACCCTGGATCATAAAACCATTGATGACACGATGGAAGATCAATCCATCGTAAAACCCTTTCTTAATCAGAGAGATAAAATTCTTTACTGTGTTTGGTGCGATATCCGGATACAGTTCGAACGTCATAACATCGCCGGATTCCATTGTCATTGTAACAATTGGATTACTCAAATTTATCATCCTTTCTTGTATTTTTATCTAAAAGATGATAGTATAATACCATTATTGTAAAATTACATCAAGTGTGTAATTTTTTAAAAAGTTATGTAAACTAAAATGCAAAGAAGAGGTACGAAAAGTGAGAAAAACGGTGATTCGAGTCGTGAAGGGAATCATATTGTTGGTGGCGATTGTCACACTTGCCAATATGACCTATAAACATATACGAACCTATTACGATGATTATATGGACGAATACAAGGGAACGGAGTCGACACAGGGCGAAGATGTAACTGTTACGATTCCGGAAGGCGCATCTGTCAAGGAAATCGCGCAGATCCTGAAGGACAATGGATTGATCAATTATCCGCGTGCATTTACAAAGCGTCTGCAGGACTCTGAGTACCGTGGCAAGCTGCATGGTGGTACATACACCTTGAATACTGGTATGACAACCTTGCAGATGATGGCAGCCATGAGCCCGACATTCGAGGAAGATCAGCCAGTCGATTATCTGGTTGTGCCAGAGGGCTTTACGGTAGAGATGATAGCAGCGCGGTGCGAAGATCAGGGAATCTGTTCTGCAACTGAATTTTTAAATGCATGCAAATCGGTTACGAAATCTGATTTTGCATATCTGGCAGACATACCGGCAGGTGCCAATGTCAATTATAAGGTACAGGGCTTCCTGTTCCCGGCAACTTACGATATTTATGAGTCGACGACAGCGGAATCATTAGTCGATTATATGTTGAGAACGTTCGACAACTACTATACACAGGAACTGCAGGATCGTGCGGCAGAGCTTGGATACAGTGCATTTGAACTTGTGACGAGAGCTTCCATTGTAGAACGTGAGGCAAAGGTGGATTCAGAACGTGCGACGATTGCAGGTGTTATCAACAACCGTCTGAAAGCAGAAATGCCTTTGCAGATGTGTCCGACTGTCTTATATCCATTGACCGATGGAATGTATGACAAGAGTCAGGTTCTGTACGAGGATCTGGAACTGGATTCTCCATACAACACCTATAAGAATGCCGGACTTCCGGTAGGTCCGATCTGTAATCCGGGACTGGCATGTATCCAGGCAGTATTGTATCCGGAAGAGCATAATTACCTGTATTACCATGTTGGCGACGAAGATGCAGGTACACATATCTTTACAGAAAACTATGAAGATCACATAGATACACAGATTATTGGTGGACCAAACGGCGTGACACCGGATGGAGAAGCATCCACCGAGGAATCGACAACCGAAGAATCACAATAGGAATAAATAATGTATTAGGAGGGACGTTATGAGAACTTTTAATTTTAGGGCGCGAAACATCGGCGAAGAAAAATATCTGTCATACACAATGGGCGAGGATTGTGAGTTAGATGAGGATGTTTTGGATTACTGTCAGGACAATGCGCCGGAAGAACTGATAGAGATTATCTATGAAGAAGATGACGATTATGATTATCTGACCTACCAGATTACGGGCAAGACATCTCTGGAGGAGTACATTGCGCAGGAGCATGATTGCGAGAGCGTACTGCTCATCCTGCGGAATGTCGCACAGGAGATGATTTCCTTGAAGGAGCAGGCGATTCCACTTTCGTATGTATTGCTGAATCGTGGATTTATCTACGTGGATGCTGAGAAGAAGACAGTACAGTTCCTGTGCCTGCCAATCGAAAGCAAGGGCGCACTTTCTGTAGAATTCAAGAGCTTTGTACGCCAGCTGCTTGCGAACATGAAATACGATGTGGAAGAGGATCTGAATTATGTTGGTAAGCTCCTCACGTATATCAATGGAGATAACTTCAATCTGCGTGGCTTGATCGGACTTGCAGAGGCGTTGATGGAAGAGGAAGGAATCAGCTTCGAGGAGGCTGGAGCCATTGATGCAGACGGTGTAGAAGTTGTAAGTGCAGAGGAAGAAGCACCGGCAGAAAATATCAGCGACATCATGAATAGCCTGCAGGAAGAGGATGATACACCACTTCCGGAGATCGGCGACGATGAAGAAGACGAAGAGGAAGAAGCAGAGGAACCTGTAAAGGAAGAGGAAGAACTGGAAAGTATCCTTCCAGCTGGCATGCAGGTAAAGGAAGAAGAAACACCGGTAGAGGAGAAGGTGGCAGAACCGACAGAGGCTGTCGAGGAGACACCAGCACCTGTCGAGGAAGCACCGGCACCAAAGCCAGTGATGGAAAAGCAGGAAGCACCAAAGCCGGAACCAGTAGCAGAAAAACCAGAGGTTTCCCCAGCTGCAGAGCAGATCCTGTCACAGGTGAAGCCAGAGGGGGCAACAAATGGTGGCGAGAAGCTGCAGTTAAAGACAAACAAGAAGGAATCCGATATCAACCTGATCAAGGATCGGATCAAGGAGCTGGTTGGAGAAGTTCCATCTGCAAAGCCGACAGCACAGCCAACCAAGAATATCCAGACATTGGAAGATCTGGATCATTTCTTAGACAAGCCACCTGTGGTTAAGCGGAATGTGGTAAAGGTAAACCGTGCGGCAATCATCCAGCAGACAGAGGCTGAGATGGAGGCAGCTGAGGCAGAAGCAGCAGCTGAGACAGCAGAGTCTGCTGAACCGGAAACAACCGTACAAAACGAAGAACCGACAAGCGGACAGACAGAAAACATCAAGGTGCCTGTGATCGAGGATATCTACGATGACATGAACATTGAGAAGAAAAAGGACGATGAAAAGGACAAGAAGCCAAAGAGTACATCTATTTTGAATAAATCTGTAACAGAGCTTGTAAAAGATGCCGTTGGTGCTGTGAGTGCAGCGACTGCAGCAACCAATTCGCCGAAAGCATTGCCATATCTGATCCGTGTAAGTACGGAAGAGCGTATCATGCTGAACAAGGCGATCTTCAAGATCGGAAAGGCAACCAGAGGTGTGGACTATACCGTTGGCGGAAATGGAGCGATCAGCCGTCAGCATGCATTTATCATTCAAAAAGATGGGGTATGTTATATCAAAGATAACAAGTCTACGAATCATACATATGTGAATGGAAAGCGTGTAGAGGATGGGGTAGAAGAAATTCTGACACATGATTCTCTCGTAAGACTTGCAGATGAAGAGTTTACATTTAAGATTCGCTAATTAGGATGATTATATCATGAGGAGGTAGCAAATGAAGGGGTTAGAGTTGAATGTAACAAAACAAAACGGAATGACATTGGTGGAGTATCAGCTTGGAGTAGCAGATGTCTATGACGACAGAGTGTCAGACAAGGTTGCACAGCTCGGAAATATTATTCCGTTCCAGTACAAGGACGAGGATGGAAAGAGAAGTATTGTCTCTTATGTGCATCATGACACTTCTCTGGAAGTGATGCTGCGTCAGACATTGAAGAAGGCAGATGTACTTGCAATCCTGAAGGGACTGTTGTGTGCATTTGAGATTGGTGCAGCAGGTGTGCAGATCTGTTATCTGGTACGCGATCTGAATTATATCTATGTAGATCCTGAGAGCAAGGCAGTAAAGTGCATTATGGTTCCTGTAAAGCAGGATCCGTTGGGACAGTCTGATATCCCGGATTTCTTCCGAAATATTGTGTCACATATGCGCTTTGATGAAGCAGACAAGGATGATTATGTAGCAAGAATCCTGACCTTGATCAATACGGATCATTATTCCAATATGAAATTAAAAGGACTTGTAGATGCGGAGATGGAGAAACTTGGTCTCTTCTATACAAGAGACGAGGGACTTAAGAAGGAAGCAGATACAACCCCAGCTCCGGAAGTACAGAACCAGAATGTAAAAGTAAATCGTGTCGGCGTGATGAACAACATGCGTCCACAGGGTATGCCAGCGATGGGACAGCCAATGGGACAGCCGGTGCAGCCACAGATGGGATATCAGCAGCCAGCAGGACAGCCGGTGCAGCCACAGATGGGATACCAGCAGCCAATGGGACAGCCGGTACAGCCACAGATGGGATACCAGCAGCCACAGCAGCCGATGGGCGGTTATTATCAGCCTAGAAGCAATAACGCAGCGGCATTTGGTGCAGGAATCAATGGATATCTTGGATATGTGAAGGAAAATCCTATGAATATCCTGAAGATCGTTGGAGCATTTTTTGTGTTCCTTGCAACTTTAATCCCATGGGCACATGCAACTTACTGGGGTGTTACAGAGCATTGGAATCTGTTTAAGGCAGGTGGATTTAACCGCTTCATCGCAATCATTGTGTTACTGCTTTCATTGGTACTGATTGCATGGGAGGTTGCAGATTTTATTCCTGTTCCACAGATTGCAAATGTGAAAGCAAAGTTACAGGCGATTCCATACTTTGAGTTTATTCTTCTTGGTGTCATCTTTGTATTTGTATTGATCGCAACAATTCGTCACGGTTATGCACATTCAGATGGTACGACGGTTAACTTCAGGGAGTATGGTATTAAGGTAGGTATTTCAGCCGGTGTGATTTTTGCATACCTTGGTGTGATTGCTGCCGCAGCTCCAAGAGTGTTAGACAAGCTTGGAATCAAGATCGGAAACAAATAATACATAAGTAAGAAAATGGCTGTCGAGCCGGTATGGTTCGGCAGCCATCGTTGTATATGATGGTCTGGAGGGTGATAGAACATGGTATGTAAGGAATGTGGAAAAGAGATTCCAGAGGGTGCGCTTTACTGTGAGTCTTGCGGTGCACCATTGGAAGAACCGATTGTTCTGAAGGTATCGAAAGAGGATATCAAGCGGGCAGAAAAGGAAGAGAAAGTAAAGGCGAAGGAGCGGGCAAAGCTTGCTGCAAAAAATACGGTAAAGCAGGTGCCAGAGAAAAAGCATCATCGTAAAGCTGCCGATACGAGCAAGGCAATCGACATCGTTGGATATTTCCAGTCCATCGGTGGAGATATGAACCTGTTGCTGGCGTTTGTCGGTTCGATTTTGTTATATCTGGCGCCGTTTATGAACTGGATCTGGGAGAAGCTTTTTGATGTGAAGCGTAAGGCGAATCTGTTTGAGATCGGTATGAAGAGCTCCATGGTAGAAGAAGATGGAAGCATCCTGGCGATGGGAGAAACCATTGTGCTGGTGCTTGGTATCATTGCAATCTTAGTCGGAGTCTGGATGCTGTTGTTGTCTGCCTGCGATTATATCAAGTGGTTGCGGAAATATGCGGCAAATCCGATTATGCGGTTTGCACCAATTCTTGTGATGCTTGTCATCTTTATTATCGTGATCAACAATAAGCATTACACACAGTCGCTGCGTGTGTTAGAGGACAATGTCCGACTGGCAAAAGAGCTTGGAACCTCATCGAATTATGATGCCGGAAGGGGACTTGGACCGGTCTTTTATGTGGCAGGTCTTGTGATCTATACACTTGGAACGGTTGGAGATTTTTTGGAACGGAAGCGTAAAAATGGATAATCAGAATCAATATGGAAAAAGTAAATTTGTGACAGCGAGTATGCTGCTAGGCATCCTGTCTGCAGTTTTGTTGACAGTGAGCCTATTTGTACCTGCTATTGATCTGTCCGCATATCATGCACAGGTACAGATCCGGTACAGCATTATGAAGATCTGTGAAAATGTGGGGTTAATCTCTGATATGTGGCGAGGAATTCCGATTGGAATCCTGATTGCCGCGGTGGGGATGCTCGTTTTATCCTTTGTCAGGATACCGCCCCTCAAGGCAATACCCTGTATGATTGTTGTGTGTATGATTATCATAGCGCTTGTAGATATGGAAAATGTAACGGCATGGATCTCTAAGATGCTTGCTCGTTTCATCTCTTCTCAGGTATCCTCCGGTTCTTCTGTGTCCGGGGCGACGATCTGGAAGAGTTTTCAGGCAGGCATCTACCTGCTTGCAGCGGGGCTGGTGAGTGGTATCGCCAGCTGCTTTGTATCCAATCATCAGGCGTAAATTATTCGCCAGTGATTCCATCGATTTCCTCCTTGCAGTGTTTACCATCTGCAAGGAGTTTTTTTAATGTTTCTGCATCGTCGTTCTCCATTGCAGTTTTGTATTCCTGCAAAGCCGTGATAAAATAGTCAAGTTCTTTGATCAGATGTTTCTTATTTTCCAGAAAAAGCTCTGTCCACATCGTTTCGTTCAACCATGCAACACGTGTCAGATCCTTGTAGCTTCCGGCAGAAAAACCATCGTGATTTTTTGCTGTCGGGCTTTTCACGTAAGCATTGGATACAACGTGTGCCATCTGGGATGTGAATGCAATCATCGCGTCGTGACGGTCGTAATCGCAGATTGTGAATTTACCGAAATGAATCGGAGACAGCAGTTTCTTCGCGCGCTCGATGGATTTCGTATCATTCAGATCTTCTGGCACAAGTACCATAGAAGCTCCGTTGTACATTGTCTTTGTGCTGTATGCGTAGCCGGAGAAATGACGGCCAGCCATTGGGTGTCCGCCGATAAAAGTAAAGCCATATTGTTTGGCGATAGGGTAGCAGGATTGGCAGATCAGCTCTTTTGTACCACAGCAGTCGATCACCATCGCATCTTTGCAGATATAAGGTGCCATCTTTGTCAAATAGTCAATGCAAAGCTGCGGATACAGACAAAGCAAAATCAGATCGCAGTCTTTGATATTCCCTTCGTTTAATTCGCCGTCAATGGCTTTATCGTTATACGCAGCCTGAATCACTTCTTTGCTGCGGTTATAAGCAAGAACCTTGTGTTCGTCGTTGTCACTGTATGCTTTTGCAAAAGAACCACCGATCAGTCCAAGTCCAACAATTCCGATTGTCATAATATACCTCCATGCTGTGACTGTAATTCAAATAAATATGGTAAGATTGGCACAGCTTCAATCATCGACAACAGTATAACGCTTTAACGCGATAAAGTAAAGCAAAAATTTAAATGTATAAGACTGGTAAAACGTGGCAACACTCCTAGTACACAACAGGCGCAGAAGCAAAGTTGCGGAATACCTTGAAAAGGGGAAGGACTATGAGCACGAAAAAGAAGTTATATATTGTTGTACTTATCTGGGCAGCAGTTGCGCTGCAAATCTTTATTACGAAGCGGATTGACCGGGAGAACCAGATGGTGACACAGGTCATGAGTGATGGCGTGGAAAATGTGACGGCGGCAGAGGTAAAACTGTATGCGCATTATGGCGATGAGACGATGACCGAAGCCGCACGAGAGAAAATCCTGCAACGGGTTGGAGAAAAGCTGGGAATCATATCGGGCTATGACATAATTACAAGTACTGAAGGTGAAAATACTTCGACAACGTTTGTGAAAAAGGGTGAAAATGGAGATACGACAATCCGGTTGATTTCGATGGAACAGACAAACGCCGATGGTTCGACCATACAGGAGAATTATCTGATGACAGAGATTGCATTGAAAAATCAGTCGACAGAAAATATCTACCGGTGTAAGGAACAGCTCGATCAGATCTACACAGATCTGGGGCTTTCTGGCAGCAGCAATCTCTATCTGTGCAGTCAGGAAAAAGGGCGGATGACCGAGGATGAGATGCAGAAAGTGACAGCGGATTTCTTGGAGACGATGCATGCGAAGAAACGAAACGAGATTGAACTGCAGGATACCTTATGCATCTACGGCTACAGTGATAATGTCCCGGAATATGTGTATCAAAATGATCACAAGGTAAATGTGAATATTGCTTTCACGTATGATGAAGGGGAAGATATCACATATATTCACCGAGGATTACCTTTTATCGACAAATCATTTTAACCAAAGAGTAAGCGTAGTCGTGTAAATCTGTAAACAAGATGAGCCATGATTATAATTCTTAAACAGACCATTGAAGCACGCCGGCACTTAATGAGTGCGTAGCACGAATTTAGTACCGCTGCGTGATGAAGTGAGCGGGAGCGCGTCTGTGTAGAATTATAATCATGGCTCATCTTTATAATATTCTGTAGCCCGACTACGCGTATTTTTAGTAGGAAATAATCTCGTATCCATCCTCGGTGACAAGTACCTGAATCTCCCACTGTGCAGATGGAAGTCCATCTTCGGTGTAAACTTCCCAGTCATTTTCTTCGTCGACGAAGATGTCCGGCTTGCCCATGTTTACCATCGGCTCGATCGTGAACATGAAGCCAGGAACCATAAGCATTTCTGTACCTGCTTTAGAGTTGTAGCTTACCCAAGGTTCTTCGTGGAACTCGATGCCGACACCGTGTCCACCGATTTCGCGGACAACAGAATATCCATTTGCATAGACATAATCATGCACTGCCTGCCCCATGTCGCCGAGGAAGCCCCAAGGTTTTACCTGTTCGAGACCTTTGAGCATTGCTTCCTTTGTGACATCAACGAGTTTCTTCTTCTCCGGGCTGACATCACCGATACAGAACATACGGGAGGAGTCGGAGAAATAGCCGTTCAGGATTGTAGAGCAGTCTACGTTGATGATATCACCGGATTTTAAGATAACATCTGGTGATGGGAATCCGTGGCAGACCTGATCGTTGACGGAAGTACATACACTGTATGGGAATCCTTCGTAGTTTAATGGTGCTGGAATACCGCCCATATCGGTTGTCATATCGTAGACGATCTTATCGATCTCTGCGGTAGACATACCCTCATGGATTGTCTTCTGAATCTCATCCAGTACGGCGATGTTGATTTTTGCACTTTCCTTGATCTTCTCAATCTGCTCTGCATTTTTGATTAAGTTATGCGTAGGAACGATGTGCCCCTGATGTGCAATTTTTGCAATCTTATCGTCGAACATTTCATGACAGACTTTGTATTTTCTGCCGCTGCCACACCAGCAAGGATCGTTTCGGTTAATTTTCTTTGACATGATTACGCCTCTTATATTTATATTTGTGGTTTTACGCATAGGGCGGAAAAAACCACATATATTTTAGCAAAATAGTTTCGTTTGCGCAACCTGCGTAGATGAAACGTTTTATCATCTGCAAGGATTTGAGATAGAACGCGGATGAAGAAATGGGGGATCATGGGGGATTGTAATGAGAAAATGTTGAATAAAGGGCGAAGCGGGAGGCAGTTTATGATTTTGGTTCTGGTTGCGCTGGCGTGTGTGTCATCCGGATGTCGCAAGCAGGAGGCGAGAGAACGACAGGATCTGGATTTTACGGTGTGCGCAGAGACAGAACTGCCGGATGATCTGCGGCAGATCATAGAGGAGAAGAAGCTGCATGCATTCCAGATGAGTTATACGACGAAGGATCATCTGTATATTGTGGTTGGATATGGGGAACACGACCGTACCAATCTGTGTGTGGTTGTGGAGGAGCTGTATAAGACTGACCGGGCAATCTATATAAAGACCGATCTGAAGACCGAGGCTGAGATGGAGGGGGACATTTCCGGTGTTGCATCAGGGACAGATTCCAACACGCCTGACGGGCAGACAGGAACATCGTCGATGTACCCGTATATTGTAATCCGGTTGCCGCGGCTGGAGCTGCCGGTATTGAATGTATCGTAAGTACGGCTTCTATATGCGAGGAAAAATATTTACGGTAAATTATCATAATTCAGAGAGCATTGGAATACATATAAAGCAGAGGGTAAGAATCTAGTTTGGTGGAGGGAGCTATGGAATTTTCGAAGAAGGAAATACATACAAGCGTGTTGACGCAGTCCAAATATTCACAGATAACAGTCGATGATGATTTTACGATTCCGGATAGTAAAGGCGATATGGAAAAAATTGTTGCCAAGGAAGGTCATATTCTGTTGGAGTCCATGATTCCGGAGGATGGAAAAGCGCGGATCACCGGATCGGTCTGCGTGCGTGTGCTGTATCGTACCGGGGGCGATATCCCGCGGCTGTGCCAGTTCCAGAGTGAGATTCCATTTGAGGATGTTGTCAACTGCGATGGCGTGTCTTCCTCTAGTCAGGTGGATTGCCACAGTCAGTTGGAGGATCTGACGGTGAGCATGATCAATTCGCGCAAGCTGGAGGTTCGCGGACTGATCGGAACAAGTGTTAATGTGTATGAAGAGATGTGCATCGATGCGGCGACAGGGATTGAGCAGGGGGAAGGCGTTGCCTGTCAGTATCGCGACGTTACATATAGTCAGGTCGTGCTCGCCAAGCGCGATGTCCTGAAGGTGCGGGAGGAGCTGGAAATCCCGCAGAACAAACCGAATATCCAGGAGATTTTGTGGCAATGTGTCGCACTTCGGAACATGGAGACGAAGGCGGGGGATGAGAAGCTTCTGGTGCGTGGAGAAATCGAAATCTTCATCTTATATAAAGGGGGCGAGGAACGGCTCCCGGTACAGTCCATTTTCTCGGTGCGGTCGCTCTATCGTGAGGTGCCTTGCAGTGGTGCAGCAGAGGGCATGGTGCTGGATGTCGATTATGTGCTTGGCAAGGGGGAGATCACAATCCGGCAGGATGCGGATGGTGAGGATCGCGTGTTTGGCTGTGACTATAATATTGATATGAATATCAAGTTGTATGAGGACTGTTCATGCCGGATGCTGTCCGATGTGTATTCGCCGAGCGCGGAGCTTGTACCGCAGTTTGAGGTGATGGATTATGAGAACCTGCTGCTGCGCAATGCAGCGAAGGCAAAAGTGTCTGCCAGAAAACAGATCGGTGGAGATAAGGCGAAGCTGCTGCAGATCTGTCATGTGTATGGCGATGTCGATATTGATGATGTTGTTGTCGGGGAAAATGGGGCAGAGATCACAGGCGTTGTAAAATGCTGTGTGCTGTATATTGCGACCGGAGATGATCCGATGAGCAGTGTCGAGGTGGAGATTCCATTTTCGTATACGGCGGATACGGTACCGCTCGCGCAGGAGGACTCGGTGCGTATCCATCCGTGCATCGACCAGCTTACTGCGTCGTTATTAAATAGTGAAGAAATCGAGATTAAGGCACAGATCAACCTGAACATCTCCGTCTTTGCAAAGGGTGAGAGTCAGGCGATGACGGATCTGCAGATCCTGCCGATTGATGAGGCGAAGAAGGCGGCACAGCCAGGCATCGTTGGATATGTCGTGCAGAAGGGCGACAGCATGTGGAGCATTGCGAAAAAATACTATGCATCGATTGATGCCATCAAGCAGTTGAACAATCTGGAGTCCGATTATGTATCAGAGGGTGACCGGCTGCTGATCGTGAAATCTTAGATCTTCCTATAATATAAAGTAAATAGAAAATCACGGAAATCCATGTTGCAGATGCGGCATGGATTTCTGCCGTTATGAGAAAATAAATAGATTGTGAAGAAACGCTTGCGTTGGTATAATAAAAACAGATTGTTTGTAACGGGAGGCTTTCAAGGATGAAAACGTTAACGAGAAATGCATATGCAAAGGTGAATCTGGCATTGGATGTTTTGCGCAGACGCGAGGATGGTTATCATGATGTCTGCATGATCATGCAGAATCTAAGCTTATATGATACATTGACATTTACAGTGGAGGAAGCGGATACGCTGACAATCACACTGGCGTGTGATAAAGCATTCGTGCCGTGTGATGCGCGTAATCTTATCTACAAAGCAATCGCACTGATGGGGGAAACGTATCATCTGACCGGGCATGTCCATGTGGAGCTGGTGAAACGAATCCCGGTCGAAGCCGGTATGGCAGGTGGCAGTACGGATTGCGCCGCGGCATTTCATGCGATGCGAGAGTTGTATGGACTGGACGTCAGTGATCAGGAATTGATGAAGCTCGGTGTGAAACTGGGGGCGGATGTGCCGTATTGTATTATGGCAAAAACCGCGCTTTCCGAAGGTATCGGCGAGGTGCTGACAGAGGTGGCACCGTTGCCGGATTGTTTTGTCGTTGTGGCGAAACCGACGATATCGGTCAGCACGAAGATGGTATATGAGAACCTGCATGCGAACGAGCTGCAGCACCACCCGGATGTTGCGGGTATGGTGGACGCGCTGAAGCAGGGAGATCTGTCCGGTGTGGCAAGCCGCATGGAAAATGTCTTGGAGACAGTCACAACGAAGCTTTATCCGCAGATCGAGGAGATCAAACAGACAATGAAAGAGTCTGGTGCCGAAAATGCGATCATGAGCGGCAGCGGACCGACGGTGTTTGGTTTATATACAGAGAAAGCGACTGCAGAGCAGGCGGCAGAGAAAATCCGGCAGCAGTACGTACTTTCCGAGGTATATGTGACACAGCCGTGTTAGAGTTGGCTGAGATTTTTGCAGAATCGTGAGAAATAATCATACCTTTTGAGAAAAATACTCTGGTAGAAATAAAAAATATGCTTGAAATATTTGTCTATGCATAGTAATGTATATTGTATACACGTTGAATTTATTTTGGTGTATATGGGGAACGAAGAAGGTAATGAAAATCGGAATGGATAAAAGTTTTGACAGGAAGGTAAGGAGGTAGCAGATATGAAGTTGGATATGAATATCGATGAGTATCTTCCACTTCGGGAGGTTGTATTTCATACATTACGCAAGGCAATCATACAGGGAGAATTGCAGCCGGGAGAGCGTCTGATGGAAGTGACGCTGGCGAACAAGCTTGGTGTCAGCCGGACACCGGTACGTGAGGCAATCCGGATGCTGGAGCTGGAAGGTCTGGTTGTTATGATTCCGCGGAAAGGTGCGGAGGTTGCGAAGATTACAGTGCGTGACTTAAAAGATGCCTTGGAGGTTCGAATGGCAATTGATTCATTGTCGGTCAAGCTTGCCTGCGAGCGGTTGGATGAGGATGATAAGACAGAGATAAAACAGGCGTGTGTTGCATTTCGCGAAGCAGTGAAATCGAAGAATGTACAGGCAATCGTGGAGGGGGATGAACGTTTCCACAACACAATCTACCGGGCATCGAAGAACCAGAAGCTGATTACGATTGCGATGAATCTGCGGGAACAGGTGTATCGATACCGGTTTGAATATGTTAAGGATTTTTCGTATCATGAGAATCTGATCCGGGAGCATGATCAGATTACAGAGGCGATTTTGAAGGGCGACGTAGAGACAGCACAGAAGATTATGAAGGAACATATTTATAATCAGGAGCAGATCGTGATACGGAATTTGCAGAAGGAAGCATAAGTAAACAGGAAAACAAGAGAGAGGTGCAGAGCACCTCTTTTTTTGCGCAATCAGTCATCATGCAGAAAGTGTGTTCACATAAATATATTTCCACAAAATATATTTGCGTAATTATATAGCGACAAAATATAGTATACAATCATTTTAATCGGCTGTTGAAAAATTTGACTTGATTCATGCAAAAATTGCATCTGATTATGCAAAAACGGACAGATGAATTGTAATGAACAGGGATTCATGCAAAACTTGGGGTTGACGGAAAAAATCTTCGATTCGCGGAAAATGAATCGAAAAAATGTTATGCAGACGGTAGAATGAAAAAAACATTGGAAAGAGGTAACGGGATGAGCGAAGAAAAACTATTTGATGTGAATTGGGATCAGAGAAAATGGGAGACACCTGCGAGCGCACAGGATATGAAGCTGTACAGCTATCCACCGAGAACGATACGGAATATGTCAGTTCCGGGATTTCTGACATGGCTGGTGCTGTTGCTGGCATCGATTGGCGGACTTCTGTATACTGCATGGATGACAGTGACTGGCGACTATGAGGATGGAAAGGTAAACACGATACTGGGAGTCGTAAGCTTTGTCGTGCTGATTTGCTGTCTGATCTACAAGACAAATTATAAGAGAAAGCTTATTACATATACCGATGTGTTACATGCGGTGCTGATTGATAATGCCAAACATGCGTATGTTGTACATTTGAATAAGGATGCTTTTCTGGGAGCAACCGGACTGGGTGCATATAGAGTTCAGACTGTCCAGGCGCAGGGGGTAAGTGTAACACATGTCGGACAGACAATGGATAGCCGAGACATGGAGCAGAAAGCAATCAAGATGATTCAGCATAAGGATTTCCTGTTGAAGCGTATTCAGGAGAAGCCGGTTTTTCAGGAGATGATCGAGAACGGTACCTTTGAGCAGGTGGCTTTGCCGGTTGAGAAGATTCTGAAGTTCAAGAATCCGGGTGCCTGTTTCGTAGTTACGTATGCATATAAATGGAATGGCAGTGAATATACAGACACGGTTCGCTTCTATCATTCTATGCAGGATTATAAGGAGCTGCTTGCATATTTCAAGGAGCGGTATGAGGCAGAAAAATAAAGGTATGAAAAAAACAGGTGTATTGGGATTCGTGATTCTGTGCCTGCTCAGCGGGTGTGCACAGCAAAGCACAGAATCCACAGAGGCGACAACGGTCGCTGCAGTGGAAGCAGAAGTATTGGAGACGGTCGAGCTTAAACGTGCAGAAGTTGGTGATATCGTGCAGATGGGAAACTATGAGCAGGACGGGGATACGGAGACAGAGGACCCGATCTATTGGGATGTATTGGACAAGGACGGGGATTCAATATTGATTATCTCGCATGACGTGATTGGCTATCAGCGGTTTTCTGACAGCCCCAATTGTGTGATATGGGAGGATTCCCAGATACGGACATGGCTGAATGAGGAGTTTTATACGGACGCATTTGATAAGGAAACACAGGCGCGTATCAAAGGATACGTCACATCAGGAGTAGATGAGGCAAATCAGGAGTCGAGGGGTGATGCGACGGATCGGATATTCCTGCTGAGCCAGAAGGAAATCGAGAAGTATTATGGGCACAAATTACCAAAAGCAGAAGCACTTTTATGCAAACCAAGCAAGGCTGTTTTACAGCGCTACGAAGAGATAGAGCAACAGCGCGTGCGTGAAAAAGTACCATTCGTGACAAGTGTTCCAGATGTATCGGAAGGGATTTCGTGGATGTTGCGGTCAACTGGAAAGTCACAGAATCAAATCTCCATTATTCGAGGGGACGGGTATTATTCACAATGTCTGGCAGATTACTATCAGGGTGTTCGTCCGGCTATGTGGATCGATGTAGGTGATGAAAACGGAGAGGGGCAAGCGTTACAGGAATGAAAAAAATAAAATTATATGTTCTTATTACAGTCGTAAGTATCGTTTTACTCGCATGGTTGCTGGTGGTGGTTATCGTATTTCAGAAAAACCATGCGGATATCTTTTTCTTCGACAATAACAAAGACATTGAATATCAATATGGAAACTACAAGGCGGATGCGCTGGTTGTGGATGGCTATGTATATCTGTACAGAAGTGTCGTGGAGCTGGGAAATTATGATAAAAAAGAAAAATTAGAGAAATGTGGAAATAACGTCATATATCGTCTTTCCCCGGATGGAACGTATGAGGAGTTTTACGAATTTGAAGATGAAGATGCCCTCTATTATGACGTGAATTCCAAGCTTTATTATTATGATGAGCATTTCTATATCATGATTGGTCAGCGGGTGTATCGTATAACAAAGGATGGAAGCAGTGCGCAGGTTATCTATGAAAATACCGGTGGCAATGGTATTTTTCGGATGTTTGGAATCCGGGAGCATTATCTGCTGCTGGCAAATCATAATGAAGTGCGTTATCTGGATATGCGTAAATGGGACTGGAGCACGCCTATCGACTTTGATCAGATGCGTGTTTTGAAATATGTGTATGCGCTGGACGCAGATACTTTTTATAATTGGATGATCAGTGGTGTTACCAAGCATTCTCCGAAGCGGCTGCAGGATGCGAATGCAGCAATAGAAGAAGAGACAGATATTGAATGCATAAATATCTATCAGGATGCCGTCTATTATGTGCAGGAAAATGCTGAGAATCATGCGTACACGATAAAATACAAATCTTTGACGTCAGATGAGGAAGAAGATTTGCTCACGGTGAATCCGGATGGGAAATTGAGGATATTATCGTTGGCCGTCAGCGAGGATTTTATCATCTATGATCTTGGATCGTCAGAGTATGGTCAAAATTATGAATATGGAGAGAATGTGGATGTACGTATAATATGGAACCGGCATACAGGGAAATGGAAATCTATTAGTTACAAATAAGAGGACTCAGATCATATATTTATCTGCAACTGTGGAATGAAGAAATCGGAGAATGAACAGGCGTAGACAGATTCGGTATGAGGGGGTAGAAGGAATGAAAAAATGGTGTATTATGCTTGCGTTTGCAATGCTTTTACTAAGTGGATGTGGAAAACAGGCGGAGTCAACCGAAGTGGCTACGGAGGAATCCAATACAGAGGAACCAGAACCTGCTACGACAGAAGCATTGGAAACAGTGGTACTGAAGGATGCAAAAATTGGAGAAATTGTGCAGATGGGAACCTACGAACAGGACGGAGATGCAGAGACAGAGGATGGGGATGCAGTGTTGCTTATATCGCATGATGTGATCGCCTATCAGAGATTCTCGGATAACCTAAAATGTGTAATATGGGAGGATTCCGAGATACGGACATGGCTGAATCAGGAGTTTTATGCAGAGGCATTTGACGAGACAGAGCAGGCAAGTTTACGGGAGACAACGTTGGAGAATCCGTCTACGGTGGGATTTGCTGCGCATGTAGACCCATCCGGGGATGTACAGGTACGGGAGAGCAGACCGGATACAAAAGATAAAATATTCCTGCTGAGCTGGAAGGAAGCGGAGCAATATTATGGGAATCGCTTAACGGATGCATCTGTTCTTGGACGAAGACCATCGAGGGCAGTTTTGCAGAAGCGGAAAGCGATATTTACAGATCTTATAATCGAGGAGCTTCCAGCGATGTATCCATATTCCCGGCATCTGCCTGATGGTACGGAGCGGTTACCGTGGATGCTGCGGTCAACGGGTATGAAGGATTACACGATCTTAGTGATTGGATACGAGGGAAAATGGGATCAGGACTATCCAGATTCTTATAACGGTGTTCGACCTGTGATGTGGGTAAACGTGGGTGATTAGTGTCAAAGGGAGCAAGAAGCTGTCGATACGCGGGTGATCTGGAACCGGCATACTGGAGAGATACAGCAGACAATCGCGTACCGGTAAACATGGGAGGAATAGCAATGGAAGAGAATACCGAAAGAGATGAAGTCTATGAGCAGTTCATGCAGGACTTGCAGGCAAAGAAGAAAAGGCAGGTAAAGCGTACGATCAGAGAAGTGATCATGGTTGTGATCATACTTGGAGTAATTGGCTTTGTCGTTTGGTTTCTGACAGATCCTGAGGCATCGGAGAAGGTAAGCCTTCGAAAAGAGAAAGCGCCGGTTGCTTATGCGGACATTCCATTTACGACGAAGGATGTATCCAGTATGGAATTTGCGATTGCCGGGAAGGTTATGACATTTCCGTGTACAACGTCAGATCTGTATGATGCAGGGTACAGCATGAATGAAAGTGATGCGAAGATCATGCTGGGAAAACCAGCCTCTCTGATGATAGATGGATATAAGGCATATGAGACAGCGATCTGCAAGATGGAGGCGCGTGATTTTAAGAGTGAGTTTGATGTATCGGTAATCAATACAGGCACGAAGGAGACAGCCGCTGTGAATTGTCCGATTCATACGATATGGTTCGATGAGCAATTTATGTTGTGCAATGGACTCAGTCAGACGAGCACGTATGAGGAGATACTTGCAGCGATGGGAAAACCAGATGAAGAAAAAAAGATTAGTTCAATGAAGGAACTTTACTATGAATATGGAACCTGCACGATTATCTTTTCATTCTGCGACACCTATACCGGAATGGAGGGAAAAGTATGTGATCGGATTTGGATGACGATAGATTGAAGGGAGAAAGGGATGTCTCTAAGCCGGAAACAAAAGATAATTATATTTGCAATTATTCTTGTTGTCTGTACAATTGGCGGCAGAGTGTTTTACAAGCATCATTCTGAACAAAAGGCAAAGAACCGGTTGTTTGAAAATCCGTTTTCCGGGGTTAATCAGGAAATCGATCTGCAAAGTGGAAATTATGCAAATGAGGCATTGGTTGTAGATGGCTATGTGTATTTCTATAAAAGCCGGGTGAACATTGGAAACTATGACCATGTAGATGAGTTGAAAAAATGCGGGAACAATGTAATTTATCGTCTCTCTCCTGATGGTACATATGAGGAATTTTATACATTTGATTATGGGGATGCAATCTATTATTCTGTCCGTTCAAAGCTCTATTATTATAATGAGTACTTCTATATTCAGATAGGAAATCGAATCTATCGTATCGACAAAGAAGGAACCCGTGCGCAGATCATCTATGAGAATATGGGTGAAGGTTCGCTGGCATTTGGAATCCGGGATCATCATCTGGTGCTTCAAAAAGCGCGCCAATACTACTGTCTGAATCTGGATAAATGGGATTGGAGTCAGCCGATAGAGGTTGGACGTATGCGGCACTTGCTCAATGTAGATACGGAACTTTTTGATTTATATGAGGGCGTTATTTATGGAAGCAGATATGAACTATCAGACAATGCGATAGTTTTATTGGATCATCAATTAAAGGTTTGGAATGAAGAGGAAAAGGAATTGGAGAAGATTGCGTCTGACGTGTATTGCCTGAATGTTTATAAAGGAGATGCCTTTTATGCACAGAGCGTGGATGATGGCGTCTGCATAAAATACAGATCGTTCGATGGTGAGTCGGAAGTCGAACTGTTTACGATTAACCCGGATGAGAATAAGAGCATAAAATCGTTGGTGGTGAGTGATGATTTCATTATCTATGATCTGGGACCGGGCAATTATGAAGATGGTGTGGATATGCGGGTAATCTGGAACCGGAATACCGGGGAGACACAGGAGACGATTGTGTATCGGTGAAGCTGAGAATACGAAATAATTATTTGATATAAAATGGCACCGTCATAAAACGGTGCCATTCTGGATTATTGCTTTTTAGCTAACAATGCTTTCAACTGCGCAATTTCTTCTTTTGATCGCTGTAATTCATCTTCAGCCTGCTTTCGTTTTTCTTCCTCTTGCTTTCGCAATTCCGCTTCCTGTTTTTGCTTTTTTTCAGCCAGTTGTAATTCATCCTGCAGTTCTTCAATCATGTATTTCACTGTATTTTTATCTGCAATTTTTAACGCTTCTGAAAACATGTGAATCACCTCCTCAGGTTTATTAACATATGTACTTATTTCACGGAATATCGTTTCGCTCCACGGATAGCGTCTGATCACGCGCTCCACATCCGCGATTGTCTCTGCGGTCAGGATAGAAAGCCAGCCTTCCAAATCATTCATATTTGAATCAATGGTTTCCCGTGTATCTAGATTCTTATCATCAGTATATCCGTTTTGACAGAATACATCAAGTGCAATCAGAAAATATTCCTGCAGGAGTTCCAACGTGAGTTCGGTGTTAAATCGTGTTTTACCGTGATGGATATAAGCACCATGCAATAGCGGATTTTTAAAATCAGCGCCTGTTTTTTCATATAGAATAATGGTGTATACTTTTTTCATGTCAGAATACATAAATTTTTTGTTCTCTTTTAGGCGTGTGTATTCACGAAGCAACAAGTCAGAAGAGTAACAGGAAATGCGTTCAGCAGTGAACATATATGGAATCTTCTGAATTTCGACATTTGCAAGTGAGCCATTACTTAATCGGACAACGATATCCATGATTAGCAGGGAATCAATGGAGATGGCTGTATTTTCCGATGGCAAAAGCCGTTCCACAACGACGGATTCACCCAAAATGGCACTGAGCAGATTTGACAACCAATCAGGATGTCTGTCCGGGTGAAACATACATTTGAAGAATGGATCGTAAGTAAGTGGCATTGTTTTCTTTCCCGTCATGTAATCAGCGAAGCGTTTTTTCCATGTTTCGTCAAGTGTGATATATTCTGAATATAGGTTTTGTGTTTTCATAGCTTCTTCGAGTTCGTTTACGGTCTGATAGAATGTATTCTGTGTGTCTGTGGTTATTGTTTCATTCGTCATAAGCGGTTCCTCCTAAAAAATAGATGTGTGCATGAAATTAAAGTTGTTAATGAGTAATAATTAAAATTTGTGCGCAAAAAGGGTAATGATTAGTATTCGAAGAATCGAAGATAAAAATATAAATTAATAGACTGTTACCGAACTACGCTATGAACGAGCGCTTCTCGACAACAAAGAAACTGTATCATGAATTACAGCAGATTGTAAAGAGATTTTTAGAAATGCAACTAATTGTAGCATTTAAGGAACCTACACGTTTAATGCTATTGGTAATACCACAGTCGCTACGAAGAATCCTCCTTCAATCGAGTAGTTGACAAAACCATGATTGTTCTCCACTGCATGCCGGATGCTTTTGGTGCCGATGCCGTGCAGCTTCGTGTCCGTCTTGGTAGAGACGAATTGTCCATCACGTAAAACCGGTGCTTTGTCAAAGGTATTTTTCACGATAATGACATAGAAGTTATTTTCGTTTTTCTTTGTAATAGTCAGTTGTACAACACGAGAATTATCGCGCGCCAGACATGCTTCAATGGCGTTATCAAGTAGATTCGACAGAATGGATATGATATCCGCGGACGGTAATTCGGCAAACGTAATATCCGGGAGTACATCTATCGACATCTGGATATTCTGCGATTGGGCAAGTTCAGATTTCTCAGTTAGAATTGCATTCAGAATATCGTTTTTGGAATAGCGCGTAAGGATGGTTGTATCTAACTTTGTATCCAATTCGGAAATGAGCGCAAGTGCCTGATCTGGATGTCCGTCGTCAAGCAGTATGCGGATGGCTTTCATGTAATGGGTCGTATCGTGCACCAGCTCCTGCAAATGTTCATCCATTGTGAGCAGCTTCTGATAGTAGTTCAGTCGAAGCGACTGATCGGAGATAATCAGGCTGTTCTGCAGGTTGTGATTGAGCTGTTCTGTATATTTCTGGAATGCGCGGAAGATCAGAATGTTTCCAAACTGCATGATCGCAAAAAATACGCAGAGCAATATCCGCATGCGTGGAGATGATGCGAAGTCCAGACCGGAATAATATGTGAGCAGCATCATTGCAATGCATGCAATTGGAATACACAAATAGCATGCGAAAATCTTCCGATCCATGTGGGCGGAGGATCGGACAGAGGTCTGCTTATACAGGCAGCAGATCAGATAGGTCAGGAGCTTCAGTGTAAATATCTGCCAAGGAATTGTGGACAGATTCGCAACACTGCTGGAATGAAAAAGGTATGCAGGCAGATTCAATAAAACTGCAAATAAAAATTCGCAGCCGAAGAAAATCGCACACAAAAATACGATATACAGCAGTCGTTCTTTTAAGCTTGCTTCATAAAGAAAAGAGTAAAGAAGTATCAGACAGATGAACGCAATCATATTCAGATACGAAAGCTGCAATGTGTTGATACCAAAATAAATGCCGATGAAAGGAATCGCTATCAAAATACGGTTCCGGATTGGCTGGAAATTCGGACGAATGGTTAAAAAGGCATCAAAAAAGTCCGAAAATATGAGGTATTCTGCAATGCAACTAAACAACAAGATAATATAATCCATACTGCCTCCTAATCCTGTGATTTCATATAACGGAAAAACATTGACTGAAACTCTTTTTGCCTGGAGCGTGAGATCGTCAGCATGCTATTATCCGACAGTGTCAGTTCGGTTGTATTCAGGTATGTTACATGCTGGAGATTCACTAAGTAACTGTTATGTGCATACGCAAAATAAAAATCATGCAGTAATGCATGCAGGTCACTTAGAGAACTTTTGCATATAATCTTGTCATTATAAGCATAGTAGGGGCTGTTCTTCGATACATAAATCTTCGAACAGCCACGTCCGCGTGCGATATACATAATCTCCGACGCAGGGAGTTTTATGTGTGTGCTGTACCATCCGGCATGGATAAAAGGCTCTGTTTTCTCGGTCTGAATATGAGCAACAATCGAAGCAAGTTTCTCCACCATATGTTCATCTGACCATGTTTTGAGCAGATAGCGGTATGGCTCAGACTCAAATGATTCCGGCGTTGGCGACTGCTTCCCGGAACAGAAAACCAGTGTGGAGCTTGGGAATTTCTCACGAAAAGATTTGGCAAATACCGTTCCATTTACATCTGGAAGTTGGATATCTAAGATCAGTAAATCAATCGTATAGAAATTTGGAAAGTCTGCTTCGAATTCACTTGCTGAGAGGTAGCTGTAGAATTTGCAGGTTTCTGATGGTAGTCCTGCGCGAAGCAATAAACATTTCATATGATCTATAAATAAAGTATCATCATCACAAATAACAATATGATACATAGTCTGGAGTCTCCTTTTAATAACTCAATTTAATAAAATACTTGTTCTATTTTATCATATATATTTTGGAAAAAAAGATGTTCCTGTGCAAAAACT
>OHPJ01000303.1_pt1 | contig 25368 bp, 20 predicted proteins | sample 1577701 | NCBI WGS metagenome assembly OHPJ01 (sample SAMEA3879517, study PRJEB24766) | human gut metagenome | biome: human-associated habitat; feature: feces | place: USA | collected 1985/1987 | reverse complement strand
ATGCCGAGAGGATGCGCTGGCTGTCGAGGCGGCGGTAGCTGTCCGAGAGGATACCGCGCACTTCGTCGCCTACGGCGCGGACGAGAACACGGCTGCGGTCGCTCCACAAGGTGTGTTCGTTGAGAATGCGTGCGGCCAGTGTGCGTTTCCACGATGTTCCGCCTGCCAACTCGCGCAGGTAACGCGACGGAACGTTCATCTTCTCGGCCGCCTGTCCTACGGCGTTGTCGTGAAGGCGGAAGCGTCCTTCGGGCATCTGCATCGTCAGACGATTGCCGTCGTCGAGAAAGAGTACCTTGCGTGTACTGCCCGTTTCCCGGTATTGGGCGCCGATCGGAAGGAGGTAGTCTTGCAGCTGCGCGGATTCGACGATCATGCGCTGGATGGTTTGTTGCACTGCGGGTGCTCGGTGTTCTACCAGGTGCCGTACTCTGTCGGCTACGACCCGGTTCAGTCCTTGTTGGTGTGCTACACGTGCGGAGGACGCACTCGTTACGGAAGTATTCATAAATTTGAATTTTAAGTTTCGCCGCTCGAACCATTCGGGCGGCACGCAGAAGGCCATAGTCGGGGACGGGGCTGCCCGCAAGGTTTTTCCGTAAGGAAAACCGGCAGGACTTGCGGGCAGGCACGGACACGTCTACTTTTGCCGGGCCGACCGAGGGTTGAATACTTTTCTGAATAAAACAAGAAAACCGAAGACGCTTTGCATCTTCGGTGGAAATAGGAATGAACCACAGTAATTACATAAAATTTTATTTTATGTAATTACTTCTTGTTCGAATCGAGATAAAATTTAATTATTTCGGTTTTGAAGATATATTCATATTTGGCTTGCAGGAGTTGAACCTGGGCTTCGACCAGCGCATCGAGCGCCGTGTTGTAATCGACGACGGTAGCCGCTCCGAGATTGTACCTTTGCTCCATTTGCCGGGCGGCTTCCTCGGCCGAGGCGACGTATTTCTGTGAAGAGAGATACTTGTCCCACGCCGTCCGGGAATCGATCAGTGCTTGCGTAGCCTCCTTGTTCACCTGCTTCTCCGTAGTGCGTAACGCATACTCTGCCTGGCGAACGGCGATCTTCTGCCGCTGGACGTTGTGCCGCGTCGTCAGGCGACCGAAAATCGGAACGTTCAGCGATACGGAAATATAGCTGCTCGCATTGTCCTTGTACTGTTCGGCGAGCGGATAGGCTTCGTAACGGTACGTGCCGTCGGGATTCATAAACATTTTCTGTCTGGCGTCGGAATAACTCGACCCGTAGCCGGCCGAAAGCGAAAGCGTCGGATAGTAGGACGAACGGGCGATTCGCAGATCGCGGCGGGCGATGTCGATACCCAGCCTTGCGGACTCCACCTCCGGGAGTTGCTGCGCCGAGGCCAGAAGCGCATCGGTACTGACCGGCATCGGCGTATCTCCCAAAATATTATCCGAAGGAGCGACGGTATGGAATGTCGTGTAATCTTCTATTTCCAGGAGCTGACAAATATTCAGGCGGGCGATGTCGTAGGAATTTCGAGCCGACAAAAGAGTGTTTTCCGCATTGGCCAGTTGCGAACGTATCTGCAAGAGGTCGGCAGAGGTGACTTTCCCCGCCTCGACCGATTTACGGGTCTTTTCCTCCTGTATTTTCAAAGTTTCGACCGTCTGTTCGGCATTGCGGATGTTCTCTTCGGCGCAAAGAATCTCCAGATAATAGGCCGTGATATTGAGCCGGATGTCGTTGCGGGCCTTCTCCACACCCAACAGCGCCGCACGCAGATCGAGGCGGGAGCGTTCGAGGTTATGGAGATTCCGCATACCGTTGAATAAAGTGACCGAGGCACCGACAGAGGTCGAAGTACCGTTCACGCTCTGATGCTCCACGAACTCATACGTGGTGGGATCCAGTACGCGGCCGCTGGAGAAGCTGTAACTGCTCGATGCGGAGATGTCGGGAGCATAGGCCCAACCCGCATCCGAGCGGGTTAGCCGTTTGGTTTGAACGTCGAGTTCGGCCTGCTTGACTTCGATATTATGTTCGAAAGCATAGGCGATACATTCTTCCAGCGTCCAGCGTTGCACTTCCTGTGCGCTGAGCGGTGTTGCACCGAACAACATCGGCACCGAAGCGACGGCGGCGAACAATGGTATTATGCGGCATCTCATGGTCAGCGGTTTTTGAACAGCGATACGATAGGTTGTATGAATTGCTCGATAAGGCGCATATCCTCCGTGATGATTTCGCCCGTACCGTCCATCTGCTGAATCATCGGCAGCTCTTTCTCATAGGTCGTCCTCATTCCTTCGGGAAATACGACTTCGACCGTATAGGCGATCGTCGTACCGGTCGCGGTTTGCACCGAAGCCGGAACCGAGGAAATAGAACGTATCGTACCTTTCAGGACACCATACTCCATATAGGGGAAGCCGTTCAGCTTGACGTTGACCGTCTGCCCGGTTTCCACCTTGCCGAATCCGGCCGAAGGGACCTCCATACGGCCGATCACTTCAGTCTCCTTTTCCGGGACGATGCTGGCAAGAGCGGAGCCGACAGTCACATGTTGCCCCTTGCTCCAATATCCCTGTAATGACACGATACCGTCCATCGGAGCGATGACCGCATACTGTTCTTTCCACTGGGCTATGGCGGCGAGCAGTTGTTGGCGTAACTGACCTATGGTACGTTCGTACTCGGCCACCTCGTTCTCACGCTGCACGGAGAGTTCCACCAACTGTTGTTCGGTTTGCAGGATGGTGAGTTCCGTAGAAGTCAGTGTCGCATCGAAGCCGGCCTTGCTGTTCTGTTTGGCGAGATAGTTCTGTACGGAAGTTTCATAATCGGCCGCAGAAATAACCGATTGAGTGAACAACAGCGAGTCCCGCTCCAATGTCCGCTGCCCCATAGCAAGGTCCTTGTCGAGCAGTTTGCCCTGTGCCTCCAATTGGGCATAATAGCGCTTGTTTTTCGCAATCTGGGCTTCGAGAAGGCGCTTCTTCGTTCCGATGAGATCGGTGGCCAGATAATGCCTAAAATCGAGGCAGCGGGCGGCAAACTCCGCCCATGTGGATTGCAGGTCGCCCAGAACATATCGGTCGGACACCCATTCGGCCTCGGCGAGCGCTTGCGGCGAATCGGTGGCGGAGAGGTGCTCTTCCAACGACCGGATGTCGTCGTAGTCGGCCGGTGTCGCGAGCAAAGCGATAAGCTGACCGGTACGGACGTTCTCCCCGTTGCCGACACATACGCTGTCGAGCAGTCCGTCGTAACGGGCCGTAAGGTCGGAGGGGGCATTGACTGTCGTAATGGATATGGGAGCCGTGACGGTCTGCGGATACTTGATGATGTAGCAGCCCAAAACGATTAGGGCAAGTATGACGAAAATGACCGTAATTCCCCACCGCACGACCCACGAAGGCGCACGTCCCATGATCTCCTGCGCCTCTTCGCTGTGAAAGTTATCTCTGAACTGCGGCATAACCTGTCCTTTTATTGCTGTTTTTCAGTAGCAGCGACTTCCAGTGCTTTTTTTCTGGCGATATGTATTTTCAAAAAATCGGGAGTAAAGCCTTTGTATGGAGTACAACAATCGTTATGAGCTTTTTCAAATTTATTTTGAATACGTTGAATAGGACAGCCTCCGTTGCAAATTGGAAGGTACTTACATTTGGAACAAACGGGATCTTCAAACGTATCAGCACCATATAGCTGGCGATTTAAGATTTTTTCATTAATATTTGCTAAAATACCGTCTTTATCCAATTTACCAATAGCGTATTCTTTATTTCCTATTACCTCCCAACATTTATAGGTATATCCTTCCGGATCGAATGCGATAGCCATATCATTTCTAACTGCACATTCGTTAAAAAACGGTTCTGGATAACGAATAAATGGAGAATCAAATCCTTTATGTGCCAAATCTAAAATAAATTCAGATCGATTCTCATGAGTAAACAATATGCCATTTTCGATGCATACATCACAATTACTTATACTACGATCCAGAACAAATGCTGGTGTCAAACCTATGTTGCGTCTTTCTCCAAATCGATTTTGACAAAATTTATATAGTTCTGCGTATTCATGCTTATTCTTTAAGGTTAGATTAACACGAATCGTAACATTAATTTCAGGAGCAAGATCATTTCAATAATTCAATATTAGAAATTACTCTTTCAAATACATCTTCTCCTGAAGCCAAATGCTTTACTTCGTTATGTGTCTTTTTCATTCCATCCAGAGTAATCTGTACGAATGTTATCCCAACCTTTTTCATAACTCTAACAGCCTCCTTATCAATATGGTATCCAGTTGTTATAATATTTGAGTTGACAGGTTCTTTCCATACAGCACTGAACTTGTCGTAAAATTCTTCAATCTGAGGAACAGCCATAAGTGGTTCGCCTCCAAACCAAGTAATTTTGATGTTTTTTAGATCAGAACATGATGTAACGTATTTGGTAATTCGATCCATTACTTCCGGTGTCATGTACTTCTTCTCTTTGTATTTCTCAAAACAGTAATGGCAACGGAAACAACAATCCATAGTTGGGGCAAGCGTTAAATGCATTCCTGTTCGCTGGCTCCTCATTCTCATAATAGAAGCCTTATATTTGAGAAAATCATCTTCATTATTATCGGTTAAGATATTATTTGTTACCAATGCGTTCCATAAATCATTATCAAATAACATTTCGGATAAGTCTTCGTCCTGAATCCTATTATGTAAAATATTATAAGACTCTTGATCTATTTCGATTAGTGCATTGGAAAGCGTATTATAAGCGTAAAAATCCGTATTCTCTATATCAAAGAAAAAAGTATATTTAGAAATTTTCATTTTCTTATTGTATTAAATTGTAAATTAATGCATTTTTCATCAAGAGGAAAATAACGAGCAGAACAAAATCCAGATGGATATAAACGTACACCATACCTACAATCCGATTCCATTTTTGTTTTGTCAAGTAAAATATGTGCTTGCATATTATCGTTAGACCATTGAATTGCCTTAATGATTTCTCTTAAATTTTTAATATTTTCATCTTCTTCTGCACTTTGAAATCCCCAAGTGCCAAGCATCGGTTCCGAAAACGTAATCACAATTTCATCAAAGTTGGTAATATCCGTTCCGTATGCCGGATAGATATTTGTAATAAATGGACAGCTATTTTTATATTCCCTATAGACAATATCAAATTGGCTGGCAGTGTAGTTGAAGAATGCAATTAATTGAGGCATAAAATCTTTTATATTAGGATATCTGTCTCGATAGGTATAAAAATTATCCATAAAACATACACTTCTATCAATCCAAATGAACCCTTTTTGCATAATAAGCGCCGTTGTCATAGGTACCATCTCCGGGGTTGTTTCCCTATAGTACATAATCGTAAAAAGATTATTCAACCACTCTATCGTCATAGTTTCTGCCCCTGCATATCCGGCTTGATTCATTGCCGATTCGACATAGGGATAGATCAATTCTGCCGCATCTCTCATTTGTGTCCAATACTCAAAGACAATTTGATTAGTAAAGTGATGTCCCCATTCATGAATAAGCACAGGTAGTGTATTATAATTAGTCGGATTGGGTAAGCCTTCTGCATCATCAAACACTCCAATCAGCACGCTATTATTTCCCATTGCATAATTGCTCGCACCATTGACAAGGCTGATATAGACTTCAGGAGAGAAACCATCCAACGATCTCCCGAAAAAATTTTCAAACCAATCGGTATTTGCTCTTGCAAGCAAGGTATCCATTCGTTCTTCTGCGACCTTATATAATTTTTGATGATTCTTGTAAAACTTTTGAAAATTACTTTTATCGTAGAATCGATTGAGCATGGTGATAAATTCTGTCAATAGTGATTCGTTCCAGCGCGAATCACGTTCGAAAACATCGCTCATATCATATTGTGGTTGCAAAGAAATAATGCCATTTTTAATTTGAAGTAAATCAGCTACGTTCGTTATGGCATTATAACCGATTCCATGAGCCTGATTAAGCTCTCGCATGTATTTTATAGAATTATCAGACTTGTATTTCTCAAATTGATTTTGAATATCTTGTTTATAGGATCGGACTCCACATTGATTATATTCAGGAGCTCCTGCCAGCATAAATGCAATACTCGTAAGTTCAAAACGCTCGTCAACTTTCGTTTGAATCTGACCGCATGTAATGCCAGTTATAAAGCTAAAAACAAATACAAAAAAAATTAATCTTTTCATAAGATATAGTTGGTAAGTTTTCTGAATTTTAGGGAGAGGAGCATTCCTCTCCCTAAAAAATATTTAACCCAATGGCGGCGCTATTGGACCAATATATTGTTTCTTAGCGCTACAAGGTTCTGTCACAAAATTATTGAAACATGCACCTGCACCTTGATAATCCCATCCAATATCACAAGTACCCCACCGAAGTTGTCCGGGGCACATAGGGTTGGTCGAGAATCCCCCAGCTAATTGTGCTCCGGGTTCGCATATTGTAAAATTTGTATCTCCAATGCATTTACCTCCTACAATCTGCTTTAAATTTTGTTTATTCAGAAATCTACTTTCCTCGATGACCTTAAACTTTTTCATAGCTTTCATTTTTTGAAAGAATACATTCAGTTCGTTCAATCGGTTTTGCGTGCGACAGCACCGGAATAAACTGCCGTTTCGTCACAATAATGCAAATTGGTCGGAAAATTGTATTTTTGCAACTGCCTTTCTTGCGTTTAAGTTGAACTTATGAGCCGTCACACTCTGTTTTGCTTTCTCGTAAAAATGGCTTCGGCAAGGTGAGGGCAGCGATTTTCACTGCCTTTGCCGAACCGGAAAAACGAAAGTCTAAATTTTCCATTTTATTGAAGAAGGCAAGTCTCCAATAGTTTATTAAAGTTAGTAATTTTTCTTTAACTTCCCAATTCCAACTGATTTTTCACCAGTCCGTAATAATATCCTTTTTTTGCCGTCAGCTCTTCGTGCGTGCCTTGCTCGACGATGCGTCCGTGCGCCAAAACGATGATGTTATCGGCATTGCGGACTGTCGAAAGACGGTGTGCCACGATAACGACGGTTTTGCCTTTGAATAATTTCTCCAGACGCTCCATAATCGTGCGCTCGTTGTTAGCGTCGAGTGAATTGGTCGCTTCGTCGAAGAAGAGGTATTTGGAATCTTTATAAGCGGCACGGGCAATCAATAGGCGTTGTTTCTGACCCGTACTCAACCCGTGTCCGTCGGCTCCGATACGGGTGTTATACCCCAATGGCAGCGATTCGATGAACTCTCCGATATTGGCGATTTCCACCGCCCGGCGGATCCGTTTCATATCGGGTATTTCATCCGATACGGCGATATTATTGGCGATCGTATCGGAAAATACGAAACTCTCCTGCATGACCGTTCCGCACTCCTGACGCCAGCAATTCGGGCTGAAAGCGGAGAGCCTGCGACCGCCCAGCAACACGTCACCCTCGACCGGAGCGTAAAAGCCGAGCATCATTTTAAGCAGTGTCGTCTTGCCGCTGCCGCTTTCGCCTACGATGGCCGTAACCTTGTCATGCGGAATCGTCAGGTCGATTCCGTCCAGCACTTTGTCCGAGTGCGGCCCTTCGTATTGAAAAACTACGTTTCGGAACTCGATGGCCGCGTTTTCGGGGATGTCGCGGATCAGACCCGCGTCTTCGGGTTCCTCATCCGGTTTTTCCTGAATTTCGTTCAGGCGTTCGAGCGAGATTTTCGCATCCTGCGTGGCCTGCACGAAACTGATGAACTGCGATATGGGGGCGTTGAGCTGGCCGATGATGTACTGCATGGCCATCATCATACCGAGCGTCATTTCCCCATTGATGACGGCACTGGCGGCAAGGAACGAGATGATAACATTCTTGGTCTGGTCGATGAACGTACCGCCTACTTCCTGTGTCTGTCCGAGTGTCAGGCTCTTGATCGAAACCTTGAACAGTTTGGCCTGGATACGTTCCCATTCCCAGCGTTTCTGCTTCTCGCAGTTGTTCAGCTTGATGTCCTGCATACCGTTGATAAGCTGGACGATATTGCTCTGGTTGTTGGCCGACTCCTGAAAACGCATGTAGTCCAGCTTGCGGCGGCGTTTGAGGAATATCAATACCCACAGGATATAAAGACCGCTGCCGAGCAGGAATACGCCGAGGATGCCGAGATCGTACCCGGCCATCACGACACTGTATATGACGAGCGACACGGCAGCCATCACGATACTCAGCAACGAACCGGTCAGGAATGTCTGGATCCGGTTGTAATCCCCGATGCGCTGCATGATGTCGCCGACCATCTTCGAATCGAAAAACGCAATGGGCAGGCGCATGAGTTTGGCCAGAAAGTCCGAAATGAGCGAGATACTGATGCGTGTGGTCATGTGGAGCATCAACCACGAACGGATGAGGTTGTTGGCCATCTGTCCGAGTGTCAGCACCACCTGGGCGATGAGAATCATCACCACGAACGAAAGGTTGCTATTCCCGATACCCGTATCGACGACCGATTGGGTCAGGAACGGAAGGATCAGGCCGAGTACGGCAGCAATCAGCATCGCAAGGCCGAGTTGGAGCAGGTAGGATTTGTAAGGCCGCAGATAACGCAGCATCGAGGCGAAATTCAGCCGTTTATCCTCATCGCCCTTCTCTGCATAGAACTCCGGTTTCGGCTCCAACAGGAGGGCAATGCCTTTGGCCGAGGAATCGCCGGAAAGGTCACCTTGCAAAACGGAATCTTCGGCTCCAGTCTGCAACCACGATTTGAGAAATTGTCGTTCGCTATATTTGAGTAATCCTACGGCCGGATCGGAAACATAGACCCACCACTGCCCGCGTTTCTTCTCGATTTTATAGACGACCACAAAATGTCGCTGGTTCCAATGTACGATGCAAGGAAAATTGGCTTCGTCGCGGAGCTGCTGCCACGTGAGTTTTACACCGACCGACCTCAAACCGATACTTTCAGCCGCATCGCTGATACCTAACAACGAGACGCCTTCCCGCGTGATATGGCAGCGATCACGCAGATTTTGCAGGGAGTAGTGCCGACCGTAAAATGCAGCGATAATTCGCAGGCATGTCGGGCCGCAGTCCATCGTATCCAACTGTGTATACCGAGGGAAACTCATTATTATAGGTTTTAATTATCTTGATAATCAAGGAGAAGAAAATTCTTCTCCTTGATCTCAATAAATAATGCCGTTTCTAAATCTAATACTATATGGCAATCAACTTACGCACCTACATGCCTGCAATCAATTGCTTGTGTTGTGTCGCCACATACTGTGGCGCTTGCACATGCAAATTCAGAGCAATGCATATCTGATTTACATTTTGCATCTTTTGTAGGACAGACATCTACCGACGGTTCACATGTTATAGTCGGGAAGCAATTATTGCATGTACCGTCCGTTGGTTTTTTTACCGTGATTTCTCCCTTACTACACCCTCCTTGGATGCGTCGTACTGAATTTTGAGAAAGGATTTCAATGGTTTCCTTTTTTAGCTCTAATTTTTTCTGACTTTTCATAACTAAGATTTTTTAATTGTACATATAATTACTGTCGGCCAACAGTTAATTTTATTCCAAATCACCAATACATCGCACAACACTTCCTCCACAAATCTCTGCACAAGTATAAGCTGACGGACAATTAGTTCCTGTTTGTGGATCACAAGTACCCAATGAACAGTCAAGAGTACACTTTTGGGTTTTATTTCCGCAGTCTTTTGATATGACTGTAATTTCTCCTTTGCTACAACCTCCTTGCACGTACCGCGCAGCAATAGGAGTCAGAGCCTCGACAATCTCTTTTTTGAGCCGTAACTTCTTTGAGTTTTTCATAATAAATTCATCTTAGAGATTAGCTCTCTGTGGCTAATTGGAGTGCATATTCCAATACTTCATCCCTATTGTTTCTAATTCCATCGACACTTGGCCTTACCTCGATGTCCACTCTCACACCTCGTCGTTGAGTATCAGTACCATCTGGGTATAAGACTTTTACACTTGAAAAATAAAAGTTCATATATCCTGGCATCGTTACAAGGACAATATCCCCATCTGCTCCTGCTGTTTGTGAGCCGACTGTTATCGCGTCCGGTATGGATTGAAGATGCATTGTAAAATATTCTGCGGCGCTTTGTGTTGTTTGATCTACCAGAATTATTATTTTCCCGGTATATGCATTGTGATTTTCTACATTATGCCAAGTACCTGGATTCGAAGGGTCAGTTTTCATTTGCTTTCCAAATACAGGGTTATCAATTCGGAAAAAATATCCCGGACAGCCCCAATCTGGTCGATATATTTTAGTCGGATACTGTGGTATATGGATAAGGTATTCTGCAAAGAAATTATAGAGAGTAAAATAATCCCGAGGATAGCATCTTAAATCTACAATTAAAGTTTTGGTATCTTTGATAGCATTATAAATCTGTTGAGCATCCTCACTTTGCAATGTGCCAGCATAGATATAGGATACACTGTCATTAAGCATACGAAAAGACACTTTAGAATCCTCACATTTTCGTTTTTCGGCATAATAATCCGAAAGTTTTATGGAAGGTATTTTTATCTGATATTGCTGTCCATTACGCTGAAATACTAAATTTAAGGAATCTTTAGGTGTCCAAAATGCATAATCGGCAGCATCACGCATCAGGACGGATTCGTTGGATTGGGCGGTGTATTTTCTTGCCATAGATATTATCTCAGAAATTGATCTTCCACCGATGACGGTAATTTCATCGCCCGGTAATAATAACTGATTATCAAAAGTATCTGTTACAAAAAGTCGTCCTTCGACCAATTGTCCTAAAACAGGCGCTCGTTTTGCCCCGAATATTGCTGAATATGGGCCTGATGCGTGTGTATCGTTCAATTCAGACAAGAGTTCTAATTGGGTTAAAATGTAACTGTCCTTATCAAGAATCATCCGGGGAATATATTTTTCAAGTACTTTATCCCAAGAAGTGTCTGTTATATTCCGGTTAGGACAATAACTGTCGATCGCATTCCAAAGGCGAAACAAAATTAATAAGCGGTATCCTGCATCGTATAAATGGTTATAATCATAATTGGGAAATGGATCATCATACAGTTTTATGGTGACCCCTTCATTCCATACATACTTGTTGCTTTTGGAAATAGCATACCGTAAATCTGATAAGGTTTGGCTCAATTTACTTCCCAGTCGAACGGTATCTTCGACCCATGAAAAATCATTTATTAGAATATGATCGATTGCGGATAGTTCTTGTTGAAAGGTTGTATCGACTTCAAATGCACCTAATTCATTAATCCATTCCGACAGGATTCGGTTGCGTTCCGCTTTTCCAGCGTGTACTACGCGCGGCAACAAACCGAAAAGCTCATAGTCAATATGGATAGTCGTATCAGCCATAGCCGGGTGATGATATTTCACAAATCCCCAAACCCGAGCCAGAGTTTCGAGATTATCCAATACTAATGGATCATACGCATCGAGCGAATCGAGTTCAAACCCGGAAGACGAATTGTAATCAGGATAAATGCGTTGTTGCGAATAGCTAACAAAGGTACCGCAGAATAATAAAACTATTAATAGACGATAAAAACGGGACATACTATAAATAGATTAATCAACTAAGTATAAAGAAATTCAGCCATTCAGTATTTTGAAGGGCAGGTATATATAAAGACAATAATAGTAATCCGATTCCTGCAACTCCTTCCAAAAGTCCATATTCATTTACCCAACCTCCGTATTCAGCCGTATGCCATGCTCTATATCCGGCCAATCCATCCTCCATGTTACCTAATTCCAAGGTACCGTCAAGCCAGTAATCACGGGTTTCTTCAAACAGTTTTTCACCGGTTTGCATATACACATAGTGAAACATCATACACACGCTTGCAGCTCCATGACATAAACCGGCATCGATAACACCGGCATTTTGGAAATCCCTACGCGAAGTCGAAAACCGCAGCACCTCCAATGCTTTTTCCTGCCATTCCCGGTTATGCAACGCTTTTCCTGCCTGCCACAACGATGTCGCTACGCCCAAATCGCCATAGCACCAACCCAAACGACTTTGATGATTTATTTGCTCCGGATCGTTCTCTAATGATTGACTGGGAAAATAATTGCCGTGTTGTTGCGGATCGATCTCCTGGGACAGAATATAATTACAAGTATTCCTGATGATCCGATCCCGTTTCTTCTGATCGATCCCTTCGCTTCCCAACAAGCTCAATACGGATACGATACTCGACATCCCGTGTGATAGGCAGATATTGTATCCGACGCCTCTGTCCAGTCCCAGCGAAGATTTCCATTTGTAGATTCTATCTCCTTTTTCAGCGGTTTGCTCCAATGCCTCCAATGCCCGGTTTACAAACTCTGCGTCGTCGCAATAATATTTGACGATACCCAGTCCGCCATGCAGGTAGTCGTAATTCCCGTTTAGAATACTGTTTATAGCGAATGTTTGCAGCAGCTCCCGGTAGTTTTTCTCCACATCGGAATAGTCGATCTCCAACAACCGCTCACGGTTCAGGTATTTCAAACCCTCCAAAGCGCCGGTAAATCCGCCGCAGTATGTCAATAATCCTATTTCAGAGGTTAATTTATCGAAATACGTTTCGAGGAAGCCTTCTAAAATTTCTTCTTTCTCCGAATTGGGAAATACTTGCAGATAGTGTTTGCAGAAGATAATAATGCCGGTCTGTCCGGCCAACAACCCGACGCCTTCGTTGTCGAGTTTACCGTCTTTCATATCCCGAAACAGCACATCGGCTATTGCATGGATTTTATGTTCGATTCGCGTTTTCATTTTACCGAATAGGAATGAATACTTTCATTGTTTTTCCACAAGCCGCTTTGTCCGTGCGATCGCCGACTCGAAATACTTGGTTAAAAAGTCATAAATAACCAATTCGAACTGCCGGTTATTGGTACGGAACCAACGGTTCATCGTCATGTGCGAAATGCTGCCCAGCAACTCGTCGATCGTAGGTACCGCCAGGCCGGAGGATTGGATTCGGGAAATTTCCGCAGCGACTTTCCCGATTTCCGACTTGCGAGGTTGTAATATGGCTTCGTAATCCGTAAACATCTCGCGGTCGGACAACGCTTTTTCGATGTCCGCTCGGTAACGGCGGTACTTATCATTGATCTGTTTCGTGAACGAATGCGAGGTGAATCCGAACTCCTTCTTGAAATTCTCGGCCATCCGGGAAAACAGTGCTTTTTTCTCGTCCGGTGTTTTTCCGAAGGCGGTCATCGTATCATCCAGTAATGTCAGTGCCAACTGCCAGCGGGTCGTTTCCCTCGTGTCCGTAGGTAATTCCTCAATCTTTTCGAGTAATTTCAGAATCGCACCGCTGTCTATTCCGAACAATCGTTCGACCGGCTCCATAGTATCTGCCCCGTACCGTTCGATTTCACGGACGTAAGTATCGCATAAAACCCTTATAACAGCCCCGTTTTCCACCAAAGGCTGAAACGACGCTTCGAAACGCCGGAAGATAGGGGCGTAGTTCTCGAATCGGTCGATGTGGAGCCGCAGACGGATATGGAAATCCGGGTCGTTATAACGAATAAAGAAGCTGCCGTCGATCCATCGCTCTGCGTACAGTTCCCGAAGAAATGGCCGTATGGTATGCGCCAAAACCTCATCGGCTGTTTTGACACCTGTGTATATTTTGAAGTATAGCCATTGGCTACCGGGTATGAACTTTCTCTGTATCATGTTGCTCGTTTTTATGAAAGGCGAAAATCACCTCGTTCGTAAATCGGTCTTTTCCCCGGCGGACAATACCGGAGTCGTTACGAAACAGAAATTCCTCCAATACGATCTGTTTGCGTTTGGCGATCTCTTCCAGAAGAAGTCGTTGGCATTGTGTATCTTCCAAATTCAAATAGAGTTCGTTGTCGCTGTCGGGAATAACGACTTCCGTCGGCATTTGTCGTTTCTGTAAAAAATCCCTGAAGCGGACGGAAAGTTCCGAATCGGATAATTTGTCCATCCCTTCGACCTCTTCCTGTTTGATTCTCCACAGTTCTCTCGAAAGAATAATGTTCTTGTATTGAATCCGAGGAAGATAATCATAAGCGGCTAAAAGTCCCGACCAACCGCAACTCAATCCGCCGGTTATCCGTTGGTGTTGAAGATCGCAGAGGAAACGGTAAATCGGAATGGGACTCATCGAATAGTTATGGGCACACGTTAAGCGGGGAACGACCTCTTTGTCGTATTTTTTGGAACGGAGAAACAGACGTCCCTGCCGAATGGAAAGCATCAAGTCCGATATGGGAATATCCGTTCCGTCGTGTTCGCAATTCGACAGATAATGCAGCGTATGTTCCCTAAATACCGGGCGCGAGGCGATATTTCCGATGCGTGATTCGGGAAGATGCGATATTTCGGCGAAGATAACGTCCGGAGTTTGCCGCTGCTCGAAATCGGCGATCTCTTTGACCAGAGCCATAATACTCTCGTCAATATGGCAGAAGCGCCCCAAAAGGTTGGCCGCACATACTCCGCCGATCGATTTTATGTCGATTAGATCGTTATCGAGCAGGCTGCACATAACGGCAATCGTATCGGGAAACTGATGTTTGTAGTCCAGTTTCTCGAAATCCTTGTCCTCCAGCAATACGACGTGGCCTCCTTTGCGGGCATTTTCGATATATTTCCGGAATAAAACTCGATCAGCAGAACTTTGATGACTTGTCGTAATATTAGAATATTGAACAGGGAAAACGAGATCGTTAATCAGAGGATTGACGTCGCCGCTACCCGATGAAACCGGATAACCCAATCCCAACTCCCCGTCCAATGCCACAGCCAACGGAACTTCGGCCTCTTCGTACCGGCTTTGGAATGCCTGAATAAAATTTTGCAGCGTGGGATGTTCGTTCGGTGGTGTAATCTTCGCCAGAAAGTCGATCAAACGAACGATTCGAGATACGGTTTTTTCATCCACCTGTGCCCGATGCACCGGTTTGAACATATCCGTCTGAAACAGATATTTCGGCTCGTAGCCTACGCCGATATTTTTTACGGTCGATAAAATCTCATCATATAACGGCAGTGTCGTACCTACCGGTTGTGCGTCGATTCGGTTCAGAAGCTCCTGGATTTGTCGGAGCGGTTGCAGGATCGGAACATTTTGCAGGCGGGAGAGTTTATCGATAAGCGTATCGAGTACGTCTTCACCGACGACACATGGATCGAGTTCGCTTTTCAGCACTTGCGAGGCGATAGTCTCGATGACATATTCATGCGCTTGCTCCGTGGTTATCTCGTCATCGACGAGTGCTTGCACCAGTTGTTCGATTGTCGCTCCGTCTGCCGCCGTGTTCAGGAGCGTGGCCAGCGCTTCGTCGATTTCCAACGAAGCAACCGTATGCTGGCGCTGCGATTTCTTATAGCGATATTCGACATAGCGATATTTTCCGCCGATTTCATAAAGGCTATCATTCGGGTAATATACGAGTTGCTCCCGCACGTTGGGGTCACGCTCGATCTCCTGAATCAGAGCACACAGATATTGCATGTCCAACCGGGTGCGGCGTTTGTTGTCCTTCGTAGCCGGTAATTCGATCGATGTACTGTTCGCAATCTTTCCCGTGCTGCATCCTGCGAATAAACCGAACGGAGTACACCGTGTCATCGCCCGATGCCGGTATTTCAGAACGGAATGTTCGAATTTAGTCTGCTTTTTTCGGTCTTTCGATACACAACCTTCATACAGCTCCGGCGAGGCTAAATAGAGCGCTTCCCGAAATTCAGGACTCAAGGTCGTATCTTCTGCCGGAGCATCCAGCGGAAATAATGGCGTCCTGAAAACAAAGTCGGGAAAAGGGGCAAACGTCGGTTTCATTATTTGGGTGATTGTTCAGTTAGTAATTCTGTTTCCTTTTATCTTTTTACAAGATACAGCCAGAATGATATATTGGCAACTGTTTTTAAGAATAAATTCATTTGGCATTTATTATTTTCAAAAACATGTGACAAATAAGGAAAAATTCATTAAATTTATTGGTTCGTTACGATCTAAATAAAGCAGATACAAAATATCATATCTTTTATCGGTACATAACTTATATTAGAAAGCTCCCCCTCTCGTATTAACGAGAGGGGGAGCTTTCTAAAATTTACTTGCTTGCTTGGTTCCTATTCGCAATTGCAAGTCAATGCGTAAGTGTTCAGACAATCGCATTTAGTTTGGATACAACTTCCTCCTGAAACTATACAGTCATTTTTGCTTACTTCTACACAGGCTATAACATTATCCGACTTACATGTAGTAGCAGATACGCACAACCCCAGTTGATCTTTTGTTGCGCAATTTTTTTGAGTTCCTGCACAATAATTCGTTGCAGGAATGATAGTAGTCTGTCCTGCACCACCTTTAACCATTGCACTCTGCTCCCTGTCAAGACGGGATACCACGTCTTTTTTAAGTTTTAGTGTTTTCATAATAAAGCAGTTTTATTAGTTGGTATTCGAAAGTTATAAAAATTCATCAAACAATGCAAATATTTTATTGTTTTTTTTATAACTTTACCTTTGTGAGAAAGAATTTGTGTGATGAATCGGTGTAAATTGTCCTTTGTTATATTATACCTCTGTGTCGTCACATGGCCATTGGTATTGTTGCACGCGCAGAAGAACCCGTTTTTGGAGCAAATCCGTAATTTTCCGCAGGAGAAGATCCACGTGACGACCGACCGCGACGCCTATATCGCGGGCGACACGGTGTGGCTGCGTGCGCACTGCGTCGACGCCGCGACGCTCGAACCGCTCACGGCGAGCCGCTACGTCTACGTGGAGCTTCGCACGACGGACAACCTGCTCGTGCGCCGCATCAAGATTCTGCAACGCGGCGGCGTCTATGCCGGCTACCTGCCTCTGCCCGCGACGCTCGCGCAGGACGAATACGTGCTGTGCGCCTACACGCTCTACATGCGCAACCTCGGCGGCGACTATCTCTTCTCGAAACCCCTTTCGGTCAATCCCTACCGACAACCCGAAAAACGACGGCGCCGCACGGCGGCAGGCCCCTTCGACGTGGCCTTCTTCCCCGAAAGCGGCTACCTCATCGACGGACAGCCCTGCCGCGTGGGGTTCAAGGCCCTGGGCAAGGACGGACTTTCGCGGCAGGTGACGGGAACCGTGCGCGACGACCGTGGCCGCACCGTCGCGCGTTTCGCCTCGCGCCACGCCGGCATGGGGTCGTTCGAGTTCACGCCGCGGCCCGGCCGGCGCTACACGGCCGAATGCGTCCAGACATCGGGCGGCAAGTCGCGGCGCTTCGATCTGCCCGAGGCCAACGACTTCACCTTCGTCCTGCGCGTCGAGCCCAACGACACCTCCTTCGTCGTATCCGTCCGTTCGGCTAAAAAGTGGCGGCCGCAGGGATTGAAGCTCCTCGTCCACCGCTGCGGCACGCAGTGCTACTACAAGGAGTGGAACCCGCAGCACGCATCGCTCACCTTCCTGCGCGACGAACTGCCGGGCGGCCTCTACCAGATCCTGCTGCTCAGCCCCACGGGCGAAGCCTACTCCGAGCGGCTGGTCTTCAACCGCCGCGACGAAGAGACCGAGGTGACGATGCGGCAGGAGGGCACGTTGCAGCAGCGTTCGAAGGTAACGCTGCATTTCGAGGTGCACGACACCAAACGCCGACCCGCACAGGGCGACTTCGCCGTCGCCGTCACCGACCGCAAGGCGGCGGCTCCCGTAGCGACGGCGGGCATCTACTCCACGCTGATGCTCTCTTCCGAGCTGCGCGGTGTGATCGAAGACCCCGACTGGTACTTCGCGCCCGACAACGCGCAGGGCGACGAGGGGCTCGACGAACTGCTGCTTACGCAGGGCTGGCGCAGGTACGACGTGCCGAAGCTCCTGCGCGACGAATACAAGGAGCCTTATTACCCGTTGGAGGCGGGACAGGAGATCGCGGGACGCATCGAGCGCACGGCCATGTTCTCCAAAAAGAAGAAGCTCGACCGCTACACGATGCGGCTGCTGGTACCCCAGAGCGGCTACGCCACCTCGGCTCCCATCGCCGAGGACGGGTCGTTCGCACTCAACGGGTTCGACTTCCCCGACAGCACGACCTTCGTGCTGCGCCCCACCGTCCGAGGGCGGACGATCACCGACGCGCGGATTCTCATCACTCCCGATTCGTTTCCCGAATACCGCACGCTGCCACGCCTGCGGCAGCCCGATCCGACCTACGTGGCGCAGGCGCGAAGGTATATCGAGCAGCGCGGCACGGCAGACATGCGGAATATCGTCATCGACACCGTGGTCGTGACGGCAAAACCCTGGGACGACGACATCGACGAAAACGCGCCGGAACACCGCCTGGCCGCACGGTCGTGGAACGCCGAGCAGATCAAGGAGGTCAGCGCAGGGACGATCCTCGACTTCATCGAGAAGATGCCCGGAATGCAGGTCATGGGACGAAGGGTATTATACCGTGGGCACAAACCGGCCTTTATGGTCGACGGAAGATTAGAGGAAACGGTTGGTATGTTATCTGAAAAGCAAGATGGAAGGGAAGTAAATAGTTTGGATTACGACTCTGGCAAAGCAATCTCCGCAGGTGCTTTGAGAGCTTTGGTTGCAATAGGAAATATTGCACGGAATGGCGGTTCTGCTTCAGATCTCAGACAAGCAGCTGCAGACTATAGAGAAAAAGTACAAAATGACGAATGGAAACGAGGTATGCAGTATTTCGATGATTTTGATAATGTCCCCGATTGTTTGTATTACCCGATCGAACAGGTAGCACGTATCGACCTGATCGACCGCAACCAGACGACCTATTGGGGGACGAACCTCAAAGGCGGCATCATAGCCATTACCATGAAAAAGGGAAAAGCGCTGGCCGAAGCGTATGCCGCTGCACCATCGCCGGACGTAAGCGTAGTGACGCCATTGGGTTATCAAACCCCTGCGGAGTTTTACTCTCCGACATACGACACCGAAGAGAAACGTAGAACCAATACACCCGACTATCGCACGACGCTTTACTGGAATCCTGTCGTCAAGCTCGATGATCTGGGGCAGGCTACCGTCGAGTTTTATACCACCGATGCTCCCGCCGATTATGACATCTCTATCGAGGGCGTATCCCAAAGCGGGAAAATTATCTCTTTATCGAAATCGTCTGTAAAAACAGAATAAGGATATGTACACGATTATGTATAGTGCGTTATATTCATTTCTCGTAATATCGACTTTCTGAAAATAAAAGTACCCGAAAAACCTCTACTCGGCTTTTCGGGTATTTTCGAATTTATCGGACGAAGCGAAACCGCTGATCTCTTACCGCCGTTTTACACCGTGTATTCGATTCGGCGGCACGGAGGGAACATGCAGGTCCGGAATGTCGTCGTACTTGTTCCGATGCGGTTGCATGCCCCGTCTTAGGGGATAGTTCTTTTTCAGTATCTCAGCGGCCAACTGTCGGGTTCGTTCCTGCAACTTCCGCTGCGCCGCCGAACTTTCCGCTGATGTTTCGTATTCGCGTGCCAGCGTTTCGAATGCTTCGGCACTCGGGAAAAAACCGTTCATAATCCCGTACACCATTCCTCCGCCCATTCCGTTCTGCTGCATCGTCTGTAAAACGGCGATGTCGAAACTGTAGTTGCCGTAATGCGGGGTGTGCGGAACGTCGTCGATCAATTTCTTATAATTCTGTACCGTCGGCGCCAGATCGAACGTGTCGGTCCGTATGCCGTACGCCAGCAATGCTTTCGGGGCGAATATTCCGGGCGGTATCTCGTCGAAGGCATACCGTCCCTTGTCTTTGTCGTCGCGTTCGAGCCGGAATAGATCGACATACTTCTGCCAGCCGGTATCGAACTGCGGGAGCCGATATATCTGTAACTGCGTATCCTGTAATTGAGGGTGGAAGAAGTGCAGCAGATAGTAGTCCCACATCTCTATGAAACGTTGTGCTCCGAGGGGCGTTTCGGTAAATAGCAGCAATCCCTGCCGAGTCTCTACGGCTGTCAGGGTGTCGAATCTTGACAGCGGTTTCATCCCTTTGTCGAAGCCGAACATCGCACGCTCGTAGCCGTCGTGGTACCGGAGCCGTTCCAACTCCGCCTCGGGCGAGAGGTAGGGAATATTCATCTGCCAGCAAAAGGCGGCATCGAGCAGGCGCACGATGCGCTGCGGCGCCACACCCTCTTCGAGCAGAATCGGCAGGCTGTTTTGCAGGAAGTCGGGGCCGATGAGCCGCTCCTGCTGGCGGATCCGGAGGAGCACGTCGTCCGGAATCGTGTACTGAAAGAGCCAGTAGTCAGGATAGTTTCCTCCCGAGCGCTGTCCCTCGACATTGCGTTGGATAAACTGCTCGAACCCTTCGCCCGTATCGTTTCGAATGGCGTAGTCCCGTACTTTGCAGTGGGTGTCGAGCGCAAAATAGAACTCAAATCCGTCTTTCTGTGGTCGTGTCATAGGTCTTCAATGTCGTTTCAGATGAAATTCCGCGCCTCGGACCGGCTCGTCGCGCCGCCTCTGATATGCTTCGAGCAGCTTGTCGGGACGGAAGAGCAGATTTATGGCGTCGAAATTCCGGAAGGTGCGGATTCCTTCGGCCTGCATGGGAGGTATCTCGGACGAAGGCCGACGCCGTATCGGGAACTTCCGGTCGAGGATGTAGGCGGCCAGATTGTACTGCTCCTCGCGCTTGGCCGCCCGCCCCTCGTCCGAGAGGTCGGAGGCGTACTTGCGTTCGATGTTGTCGAATCCGCTGCGGAAGACGAACTCCCGGTTCCAATACCTTTCGGCATTCTGCATAAGATACCCGTAGCCGCGCTGCATGATGATCTGCAACCCCGTAAGATCGCGTATGCCGTTGGAGACATACAGGTTCTCCCCGTGCTGCGGATCCACGAAGGCCCAGAAGTTGTCGGCCGTAGCCCGCATGTCGTACTCTTTGAGGCAATATCCGCGACGCAGAACCTCGGCATCGACGAAGGGATGCTCCGGGACCCACATCATACCGCCTGCCGTGGGAAGCACCTGCGGATTCACCTTGTCCCAGAAGCCGTCGGGATCGGCCTCCACCTCGTACACGCGCAGGGTTTCAACCCCCAGATCGGGGTCGAAGAAGCAATCGGCGTGATGCTGCATGTAGCGTTCGCAGGCCTCCCGACCGTCCGGCTCCTGCGTGAAGAGCACCGCACCCCGCTCGGTCTCCACGGCACGGCAGCGCCGCAGGTCCTCACGGGCGACCGGTGGCAGCCCCTCGTTGCGGAACTGTCGGTAGTCGGCCTTTGTCGAGAGCATGTTGCCGCAGTTACCCTCCGCAAGGGGGTCGAGGTCGTACTTGTAACAGTAGAGAAGGTCTTTCAGCGTTACAGCGTGCCGGATGTCCAGCTTCTCGGTGACTGTGGACGGATCCAGCAGGTAATTGTGCTCCGCCGCTTCGATGCGGGGCAGCAACGCGGCATCGGTCGTGCGTATGTCGAAAAACAGCACCGAGGGAATCGCCCCGCAATTGGCGGCGTAGTCCGTAAATTCGTCGAGCAGGGCGCGGAATCCTTCGTCGCCGCGACGGGATCGCTCCATAGCGATAATCTTGTTGCCGTCGTCCACGGCGACGTACAACGCACCCTGCATCTGTTCCTGATCTTGTTCCATCGTCATTAGTGTTTGAGAATGTGACAAGGCATCTCTCTTCTGTCCCTGTCGCGTTCGTAGCGCTCCAACAGCCTCTCGGGTCGGAACAGCAGGTCGATAGAGAGAAAATCCCTGTAAAAGCGAATGTCTCCGCTCGGCAGCGGACACGGCGGCTCCTCCCTTGCCGGATCGATGCCGAAGCAAGTGCGCAGGATGTCGGCCGCCGTCGTGCGGCTGTCGTCCGTCATGGCCGCTGCAGGTTTCCGATCGGCGTTCTTGAACCGATCCGCGAACGGGAAGTCGTATCCCGGAAAGTCGGAGCCTCCCCAGCAGAAAGGTTCGTAGCCGTTGCGTGCGATATGCCGGAGCGTTACGACCGTCAGCAGGCGTCGCAACGCCTCGGACGATGCCTCGGTTCCGGAGTCCGGAGCGGCCGCGAGCTTCGCGGCCCCGGCCCGCATGTCGTACTCTTTGAGGCAGCAGCCCCGTTGCAACACGCTGTCGCACCGTCCGCTGTGGCGCGGCACGAAGCGCATCTGCTCGTGGTCGAAATACGGCAGGCACGCCTCCGAGGAGTATTGCTCCTCGGAGAGTTCCACATCGTATATGCGCAAAGTTTCGACCCCGCAGGTGAGTCCTCTGCCGTCGGGATGTGCGGTGAGGAAGGCGAAGAAGCTGCGGGCCGCCTCGTCGCCACGTTCTCCACGGCGGAAAAGAGCTACGCCGCCCTCCGTTTCCACGGCTCTGTAAGGTGCTCCGGGCTGCGACAGCGCGGGAATCGATTCGTTGCGGAAGCCCGCGTAAGCGTCCTTGTAGCAGAGGTTCCGGGCGGTGTTCTGCGCAGCCAGCGGATCGAGGCCGTGCTTGCGGCAATAGAGCAGGTCGTACAACGTCAGGGCTTGACGAATGTCCTTCACTTCCAGCGGTGCCAGATGTGCCAGCCGGTAGCCGCGTTCTTTGGCTTCGATCGGCGGCAGCCGCGAGCTGTCGTCGATGTGAAAGTTCAACAGCAGAAGATACGGGATATATCCCTTGTTGGCCGCATAATCCGCGAACTCGTCGAAGAAGGTTCTGAAACCCTCGTCGCCCCGTCGGGATCTCTCCAGCGCAACGATCGTATGGGTACGATCGAGGGCGGCATAGACGTTCGTAATATCGGAACTTCCCATCCGTTATCGTTTTGTGTCGTCCCAGTCGGGTACGACGATCGTGCCGTCGCCTTCGGGCGCGTAGATCACCTCGATCTCTTCGACCTCATGGAACGTGCAGGCGCCGAGGCCGCAAAGTGCAAGCAGAAGAAGCATCGCCGCGAAGATGCGGCGCAGATGATTTGTCGTCATAGTATCAATTTTTTAAGAGTTCATCGATTTCGGGGTCGAGCGCCGCACGATACTCCATGCGCTCATCGCGGCGGCAGGCTTCGAGGAAGTGTCGCCGTCCCTCGGCCTTGCGGCCCAGCCGCGAGCAGGCGATCGCTCGAAGATACTCACTCGTGGCTGTCGCGGGAAGTGCTTCGAGGATGCGCAGCGCCTCCCTGTCTTGTCCCAGCGAGAGCAGTGCGATGGCCGTATTGCGATCCCGGTAGTCATGAAGGACGTAGAGCGCCTGTGCGTATTTGCGTTTTTCGAGCAGCTGCCGGCCCCGCAGGTAGGCCGTATCCAGTTCGGTCGTGTGGATCGTGTCTTTGACCATACCCACGCGGCGCAGATGGCAGCGGAGTTTTACGGCCCGCAGCGCGGGATAGTGCTCCGCACGAATACAGGCATATTCGGCCGGATAGCGGCGGCGAATCTCCTCCTCGCGCCGGTCGGGATCTCCGATGCGGCGGATGATGCCGAGAATCTCGTCGCGGTGCGCGAGGCGGGCCGTCAGCTCCGGCCACAGCTCGCCCGCACTGCGTATCGTAAGCAGGCGGTCCGCACGCCGGCCGAAGCATCCCGCAAGATAGCTGCGCAGCGCCTCGGCGCGCGCCCGCGAAAGCCGCTCGTTGAGCCCACGACGGCCTTCGGGCGAAGCCGAAGCCGTAAGGACGATGCTGTCGACATGGAACTCCCGCTGCGTGACGATACGTTCCATGAGTGCGGCGATGCGTGCCAGCTCCCGTGCGTTGTCACCCAGCGTATCCACGAGCCGTGCGTCGCCCGTAAGGAAGCTCAGGCTGTAACGGTCGTTGACGGTCACGTATTTGTCGATGACGCGGATACGGTACCGGGGCAGGGTGTCCAGAAACGACAGCAGCGACGATACGGTATAGGTCAGCGTATCGGACGGCGGCAGCGTATAGGCGCTGTCGTCGAGCCCCTCGACGCGGCCCCGCAGCGTGATGAGCATCTTGCGGGAGGTCTCCTCCGTAGGTACTTCCTGCGAATAATAGTAGCTGATCGAAGTTCGGTTCTCGATAAGCGAATCGAGCCGTGCATCCTGCGCATAGGGATATTTCACGAACCGCTGGAAAGCCCGCTCGGCCCGCACGCTGTCGGGGCGGAAGCGTCCCAGGTAGGTAGTATACTGCCAGTAGTCGCGCTGCTGCACGCGGTCGAACAGCGCACCGCGTATGATGATGTCGTCGAGCGGTATCTGTTCGTCCTGCCGGTGCAGGAAGGGCGTGATGACCACACTGCGGCTGCGCCCCAGCAGCTCTTTGGGCAGTTCGACGTTGAAGTCGAGCGTCACACGCCCCCGGCGTTCGGGGATCGAACGGACACGGGCCACGACGACGACCTCCTCGATCGGAACCGTGCCGAGGGCTTCGCCCTGCCCGTCCCGTTCGACGGGGACAAGGTAGTAGTCGCTGCTGTCGCGTTCCACGCGCACGACCTGCGGGCGGTCGTCACGGACTTTGGACTGGCGTTCTGTACGTGAGAGTTGCGCCAGGTGTGCCGTGGCCTGTCGGCGCGTCAGCCGTGCGGTCGTCGAGCAGCCCGCAGGCACGCCTGCGGCCGTCAGTACGGCGATCAGGGATAAAATGTTACGGAATAGCATATCAGAACAGGTAGTTGAAGGAGACTTCCAGTTTCGACGGTGCGAGCGTCCAGCGCCGCGCGTGGCGGATATAACGGTCGCCCCAGTCGCTCGTGACCGGATCGCGGCGCGTGTCGCGCGTGCGATAAAGTCCCGCACCAGCCTCCACGACGAGGTTCCAGCGCTTCGAGAGGATCCACGCATAGCCGTAGCTTATGCCGATGCCGTAGGCCCGCCCGTCGTAGGTGCGGCGACGATTGCCGATGCGGTAGTCGACCCAGGAGGCGTGCAGCCCCAGAAAGTGCCCGACGAAATCTTCGTAGAACCAGTGTCGGACGCCGAGTTGTACGGCCCCGACCTGCGTCGTGAGGCGCTCCGTGCGGATCGGATTCCAGTAGGCGGAGGTTTCGACGGTCCAGTTGTCCGTCAGCGCCGCCTCGGCACCCACGGCGACCGTGCCCGTCAGCGCTGCCAGGGCGTTCACCCTGACGCCGAAGAACTGTGCGGCGGCACGGTGGTGTATGGCTGCGAGGCACACCAGAAGTGCCGCACAGCGGATGATCGTTTTCGTTTGCATAATCGGTTATTCTTTTACGCACCTCACAGGATAGGCTGCGGCCTGATGATTCTGACGGTAGAGCTGCAAGACCTCGGGCGGCAGGACGCCGAAGCTCACGGCCGTCGTCGCATCCACACGTGACGGATCGGAGGCAGGACTCCCCGGGACATTCGTCCAGAGTTGTGTCCGTATCCCGACGCCGACGTACATCTCCTTGCCG
>OHPJ01000285.1_pt1 | contig 26208 bp, 26 predicted proteins | sample 1577701 | NCBI WGS metagenome assembly OHPJ01 (sample SAMEA3879517, study PRJEB24766) | human gut metagenome | biome: human-associated habitat; feature: feces | place: USA | collected 1985/1987 | reverse complement strand
CATGGGTCAGTTGTATATAAATTGTCAGTAGTGTGTGTTTCGTTTGTACGAACAAAGGTAGCGCATAATATCAAAAATAATTCATTTTGTTAAATTTCAAACACGAAAGGAAGATTTGTGTAATTTCGGGAAAGTGAAAACGTTAACGCCCTCATTCTTTCACAGAAAAACAGCTTCATCATCAAAGCCGCTCCAGGGCGACCGCACCAAAATTCCTCTAAAAAGTTTATCATTGCAAAATGAATACCTCTAATTATTTTTCAGAAGTGACAGATCCTCGTGTAACAGGTCGCTGTCTACCTTTGTTGTCAGATATATTAATGATAGGTTTGTGTACTTATCTGACAGGCGGAACAGATTATGAAGATATGCGTCTGTTTGCTTTAGAGCGTGGAGAAATGTTGAATGATTTGCTTTCTCTACCAAACGGTGTACCATCGGAAGATACGTTTGAGCGTGTATTCCAGCGTATTGAACCATCAGAATTGGAACATTGTCTTCGCAGTTATGGTAAATCACTCCTGTCTGATTTATCAGAAAAGCAGATTGTTATAGATGGAAAGAAACAAGGTGGGACATCTCCGACTTCCACAGGAAATAAAGGTCTGTATATCCTGAATGCTTGGGTAAGCGAGAATAGGTTCTGTATCTCTCAAGGAAAGGTAGAAGACCAGTCTAATGAGATAACAGCCATCCCTGCTGTCTTGTCGGAGATTGACATTGAAGAGGCGATTGTCTCCATAGATGCCATGGGGACACAGCGAGAGATCGTTGACTTAATACTTGATAAGAAAGGCCATTATTTGTTGTCGGTAAAGGGCAATCAGAAATCTCTGTATGAAGATATTGAATGTGCATTTAAAGTAAACGGCGGCCTTGATAAAGATACGAGCGTAGATAAAGATCATGGAAGGATAGAGGTCAGGAAGTGCTGCATTCTTCCTGCAAGGGAATATCTGCTTGCGGAAACTATTCGATCCTGGAGGGGACCGGGCACGATTATAAAAATAGAGTCAAGTCGGGAAATAAACGGGAAGACAACCAATGAAACCAGATATTATATCAGTGATGAGATCGGATTAAGCGCGTCTTACTTTCAAAAGCTGATAAGGGGACACCGGAGCATTGAAAACCAACTTCATTGGCACCTGGATGTTACTTTTAAAGAGGATAATTGCAGGGCAAGGAAAGGATACTCCTCGCAAAACTTGTCAGTGCTTAGAAAAGTAGCTTTACATATCGTATCAGAACAAAAAGACAAACTGAGTCTAAAAAGAAGACTTTACAAAGCAGCCTTGGATATTAACTATTTAAGAAAATTATTGGGATACTAATCTGATTTTCTAAATCATAAAAAGAGGCCTCTTTATGGAAAGAGACCTCTTATAAGATCTCACGAATCATAGTCAAGAGACTTTGGTTTGCAAAATCTTCACGTAAAAAATCCAGTCGTTAAGGTTCTATTTTCATATGTTAAGACTTTTCTATCTGCAAGATTACCTTTATTCCCCAATTACACAACTTTTTTTGAAATATTTTAATGATTTATGCCACAAAACATATTTTAATAGAAATTTTGGTGCGGTTGCCCTGTACAGTATGTACTTTTCAGACAAAAAAATGGAAAATATTTACCTATATCGATACGATCGGATGTAGTACTTGCAATTTTCGTGCCTTGGATTGGAAACGCATTATACATGAAGCTGATAGCATTACTTCTAATGTCACTTTTATTTTCTATGCCCATTTGAAAAATTATGAGGAATTTGAGGTATATACCGGAATCAACCGGTTCAATTATCCTATTTTTTACGACTACGAAGGGAAGTGCGACAGGCAAAATCATTTACCCGATGATGTTTTTTACCAAACCTTTCTTTTAGATGAAAATAATAAAGTTCAACTTATCGGTAAACCGATTCCCGATAGTAAACTATGGGAATTGTATAAAAAAATAATTACACAATAAAAAAGTGCCAAAAGATTTTAATCTTCCGGCACTTTTTTAAAGAAACAGATTAATCTATTTCAGATCTTTATAGCTTATTGCTTGTATATATTTCATATTCTTTATAGAGCTATCTGCTTTGCTTGGATTAAGTTTTAGAACTTTTTTCAAATTTTGTTCCAATTGATAAAGGCGGTCAGGGTCGAATTTGGTCATTACCGGGTCATTATTACGAAATTTAAACGTGATCTCCAACGTATTACCTTGTTTATCTGTGACAATATCTAATTGAAGTGAACATGTAATTTTATTTTTCAGAATATCTATTTCTTCTTGTGTCAACACTTCCTGAAATACACGAACCAGATCTTCATTCTTGGTTGCAATAGTACCACCCAACCCTACATAATGTGGAACAACCGTACCATCATCGTAATACATGGTTGTAGTAGTATCCACATTATTCACATTATTCACTTTAATAAGAATCTCATATTTAGTTGAACAATAATAGCTTGCATTTTTACCCTTAACTATTGTCCCGGGTACATAAAGTGTCTGGGCAAAAAGATCGGTTATGCCCAATAAAAATACGAATATTAACATTTTTGTTTTCATGGCTTTCATTTTTTATTCACAATCCTTTGCCAGATTTTTATTTGTATTCATATTCCTGGCAGAAGGGGATTCTTTGAAATTTTTATAAAAATCTACTTTTTTGAAGTCATCAATCACCATTTGATATGCATACTGATATAAGTCTGCATCTGTTACATTATATTTAACATCCAATGCATCAGATAGTATTGGCATATTTTTATACAAATCATCCACTAAAGGTACTCCTTTTCTTAATGCATACCTATAAACAGCCAAATGTGCTTCAATTTCCAGATTCAATTTTGCATCTTCATTATTCGTCTGCAGACTATGTAAAAGTTCATGAAACAATGTCCTTTCCAAATCTTTATTTGTCACATTAGATTCTTTAAAATCTTTTATCGTCATTCGATTTGTTTTCGGATTATACAAGCCATTAGCTTTTATGTTCGGATCATGAACTATTGTTATGTTCTTGTCTTTCAATGCGCCAATCATTTCTCCTCCCATACAGTCATTATTCATACTTGCTAAGGCATCCTCGACTTTTTTCCATTGTGCGCTGCTCAGAGAGGACGTACTGTTAAAAATAGCCTTGGATAAAGTACCCATCGACGAAGAAGAACCACCGCCAGGTGTCACTCCTCCGCCACCACCGCCGCCTCCCGGATTCGGGTTGGGATCGGGATCCGGGTATTGGTAACAAGTACATTCCCACGATTTACGCTGACACCGGACACATCTGGTACAACTACAATACTTCTCTTTCTGCCCACAATAAAAACACCGCGGACAAAAACAACCGTTTATCGCACCGCAATCCGGACAGGCAACAACGACTACCTCGTCGTTGCAACCATAATGCGGACACTGGCCCTCGGGGTAACCGTGAGGACAGTAACCCGAACCGGCACCGCCACCTTCATCGAAAAGATAGGTGCCTGATCTGGTCTTCATCCCCTCCGCCAACCTGATCGTCGAATAATGATCATACTGCCCCTCTCCGGCATGTCCGGCTAATTCTGAACGCTTCATGACCAGCAAACGGCCTGACAAACGGCCGTCCGTATAGCCGAAGGCTTTCACGAACTCACCTTCCAGCGTGGAGCAGAAAACCCGGCCGGTAAAATCACCGCCGCCAAGATAGCGAAAATTTTCCAAACTTTTCCCGATATTTCCACGGGCATCGGAAGATGGCACCAAAGCAGTGGGTATGCTGATGCAGAAATTAGTGGTACCAAATACGCAGCAGCAGACCTATTATCCGAAGGGATTGCTGCCGGATGTCCGTTACCATTTCTACAACCGGAAATTAAAATATAATATCAAAGAATTCGGAGACCTGGTAAATACGGTTTCGCCGGTTCATATCAGACAGGATTCCCTGACCCATCAGGTGCTTTCGAAATTGGTAAAAATGGATGGCGAGACGGAAGACTTCCATGCATATGGAGATACCTTAATGTATGGCGGCGTTCATGTCAGTCCGGCATTTGGCGGAACCGGATACAATGATAAGGTAAGGCACTACCCGGATTTTGCATCCCGTTTATATTTTATGGATGGAGAAGTAAAAAAGTAGGGAGACAGAAGTCCATGTTTGTGCTAAGATGAACATATCCATAAACACAAACAGGAGCGGATATGAAGAATAAATCAAAGTTAAAGAAAATAAGAGAAAAGAAAGCAGGCACAGCCACCGTTACCAATGAGTGGCTTTATATGAATCCAAATTCCATCACAGTAGCAGAGATTGAAAATGCATTAGAGGGAATGGATGGCATCGAAACAGAAATCTGGAAAGAGGCGGGAGTATTAGAGGTGGAGGTTCCGGAGCATCATTCCATGGATATCGAGGAGATTGCAGTTGATTTAAAGGATGAATATGCCAATGCTTATTTAAAAGAGCATGACATTCATGCTCTTTTTGCTGTCACAATTGACACAGAAAACTATGCATTTATGCAAAAAATCATGCAGAAAATCATCGCCGGTGCAGGAGGCTTCTTCTGCGGTGATACAGAGGATTTTACACCGGTAGTAAAAGAGTAAGAAGTGAAATAAAAAATGCGAAAGATAAGATTATATGATGCAACAAAATTAGACCGGGAACATATGATGTTTTCCAATAAGCAACTCCTTACGCTGCTTCTGCCGATTATGGTAGAGCAGCTTTTGAATTCCTTTATGGGAATGGCGGATACCATGATGGTAAGCAATGTGGGAAGTGCGGCAATCTCTGCGGTATCACTGGTGGATTCCATCAATGTACTGGTCATACAGGTATTTACGGCATTAGGAGCAGGAGCAGCAATTATCTGTTCCCAGTATCTTGGAAGGGGAGACAGGGAGTCCAGCAATGAGGCTGCAAGACAGGTAACTTTAAGCGTACTGACGATTTCTACGGTATTGTCTGTGATTTGCGTTGTATTTCGTGGCTCGTTGCTGCATCTGATTTTCGGACAGGTAGAAGAGGCAGTTATGGATAATTCCGTGATTTATTTCCTGCTGACTGCAATTTCATTTCCGTTCATTGCACTTTTTGATGCCGGTGGAGCTTTTTACCGGGCAGCAGGAAACAGTCGTTTTCCAATGATGATTTCTGTCCTTTCCAATGGACTCAACATTGCCGGAAATGCAGTGCTTATCTTTGGATTAAAGATGGGCGTGGAAGGAGCAGCTCTTTCTACCTTATTTTCAAGAATCTTCTGTGCAGTAGTAATTTTCTGGAATCTGCGGAAACCGGATCAGGTGATTGTGGTAAATCATTATCTTAAGATCCGTCCCAATTTCCCATTGATTGGAAAAATTCTTTCTATCGGAATTCCATCCGGAATTGAAAACGGAATGTTTCAGTTCGGAAAGCTGGCAATCCAGTCCAGCGTATCAACCCTTGGAACGGCAGCCATTGCCGCGCAGGCAATGACCATTATACTGGAAAATTTAAATGGAATCGGAGCCATTGGAATCGGAATCGGCCTGATGACAGTGGTAGGACAATGTATTGGAGCCGGAAAAGTGGAAGAGGCGCGTTATTATATGGTGAAACTCTGCGGCTATGCAGAAATTGTTATTCTGATTTCCTGTGCAGTGGTATTTTTATTGACAAAGCCGGTTACATTTTTAGCTGGAATGGAAGCAGAAAGTGCCTCCCTCTGCATGGAAATGATAATAGCAATTACGATTGTAAAACCGATTGTATGGGTACTGGCATTTATCCCGGCTTATGGCATGCGTGCCGCCGGAGATGTGAAATTTTCCATGATTTTATCCAGTCTTACCATGTGGTTCTGCCGTGTGGCACTGTGTGTATATCTGATCCGCAGCTGTGGTTTCGGACCAATGGCGGTGTGGATTGGCGTGCTATCGCATTCAGCGTCCGGTATTTAAGCGGCAGGTGGAGCCGGATACATGTCATTTAGAACATGCTAGCGGGAGCAGTACCTGGGTAATAAATTTACTTTTGTCTTTATGCTGTGGTGGTCCCTCTAAATAGCAGTGGCGGAAGATGCCAACTGGTGTAAGCTTTTGCTCTCTGGCATAGGAAAGCAGGGTATCATGAACCGATGGCAATTCTTCATACGCTCCATGATGATAGAGGCAGACTGCTTTCTGGGCAGGAAGATTTAGGATATGTTCGCCCTTACTTCCTGCCGGGACAACAGCAAAAAAGGACATATCCTTTGCATCCGTAATGGGAGCTTCCGTAAAATAAATCTGCCCGGTATGTGCCGGACCATAGTTCTGCAGTGCTTCCAGGGCAACCGCTCTTAACAAATTCGTCTTTTCTACGATGCTGTCACTTTCCGTTTTGCGGCAGTACACCGTTTGTGGTGGAATTGTAATGATTTCCATTGATTCAAATCCCTGATTGATTCTTTCGTATAAGGCTTTGATATTGGCATTTAATTCATCCCGCAAAGATTCCAGCCTTCGAACCATGGATAAAAGGTCGTTGGAGTTGTCAAAGTAGCCATGGATTTCATCCAGTGACAGGCCAAGATTCTGCAGCGAGCGGATGGTTCGAATCTTCGTCAGTGTATCAATGGTATAGTAACGATTGCCGGAGGGGTCTTCTTTTACATCCGGAAAAACCAGTCCATGAGCTTCATAATTTAAAATAATTCTTCTTGTGATGCCCACAAAGTCTGCGGCATCTCCAATTGAAAACAGTTCTTTCAAAATGTTCCCCCTTTTTATTTATTCGGTGATTGTGAAAAGAATGGATTTAGAAATTTTGAAGAAATAAAGTCGGCTGCATCACTTCAAAACACCGTAGTTCTAAAATATATGTTTTGCTTTTCTCTATGAAAGCCAGTCTTTCCAATGTTTGACAGTCTGCACCGGTTGTCCGCCTGCATACAGATACATAAACAAGCCTGTTAGGAGGTCTTGGCATTCTGTTATGCAACCGGCAATGCAGGCACAGGGATGTGCCTGCAAGGCGCAGTTGAATATGGATATGAATTTGCGCCGGTTGCCGGAATCATAAACTTATTTGCCAGAATGCCTAGACCTCCTTACGGGTTTGTGAAAGTATCTGTAGCAGACGGACAACCGGGCAGCCGGTCAAAGCAACGGAAAGACAGCTTACAAACAAGCAAAACATACATTTAAGAACTGCTGGTGTTTTGAGGCAAACCAGCTGGTCTTTATTTCACACAAAATTTTCATATCATATATTTTTTCACAATTACCGGCAAAATTTGTAAAATGATTGCATCGTACATTGATGTACGGTGTAAAATAACAGTGTAATTGTAGCACAGCATTGAGAGTGTGAAAAGTGAAAAAAGAAAAAAGTAATTTAAGTGTAATTTAAGAAGGGAAGGATGTACATGAAACAAAAGAAGAAAAGTTTATTTTCCTTGTTACTTGCGTTGATGATGATGGCAGGTCTTATGCAGGGGATGACAGTTGAGACAAAGGCAGCCACAAATTCAGTTCAGGCAGGACCATTTACGTTGTCAAGAGATTCGGGGGCAATTGTAGAAGGAGTCGATTACACCTATGGAAAGTATGAATCTGGAAATAGAAATTCGCTTACCATTCTGACGGATGACATTACGATTGCAATGGATGAAAACGCAGAACCTACATCAGATATTATTGAGCTGGGAGAATTTAATAACCTACCTCTTGACAGTTTTTCTAAGGTAACATTTTCAAATGAAATCTTATTATAATAATATATACAGTAATGTAGACCATATTCATATTACACTGGTTGGAAGCAATGAACTGGTCAGCATAAAAGAGAAATCGGAAACCTATGGAGGTTATGCAATTTTTGGACATGGAAGTGTAACTATTGAGAATAGTCCATATGGTTCTCTTTATGCAACCGGAGATGGACTTGGCTGGGGAGCTATTTCTGTATCAGAAGGATATGGAAAAAGTGATGCATGCATTACAGTTGGAGATGCCATGTCAATGAAAAGTTCTACCACTCTGATGGCAGATATATCAGAATTGACAGATACACCACAGGTTTGGAGAGACTATATTGGAGCAGGCAAAAATTATATGGATATTAAATCTGCCAAAACACTCCTGATCGGTATGTGGAAGCACAGCCACACATGGAGTTATGCATTGGATGAAAGCAAAGATGGAAGCCGTATTCTTGCCACCTGCAGTGGATTGGGAGACTGCAATGAGAAAGATGCATCTTTATGGTTATCCTTATCAGCTGAGAATACAGACTATGATGGAACAGCAAAAGCTGCCAATATAACAATATCCGAAGACTGGAAGAGACTTAATCTTCCGGTTCCGGAAATCGTATATTATCTGAGTGGAACAGACACAAAGACCAACAGTGACAACAGCGGAGCAGAAGCCGTTGGAGGCGCACCAAAGTTACCGGGCAGCTATAAGGCACAGGTTACGGTTGGAACAGATACGAAAGCAACAAAAGAATTTACAATTACATGCAAGCATGGTGAATGGGTGGAAACAGTGTCAGATTCCTATCTGAAAACAGCAGCAACCTGTACGGCACCGGCAGTTTACTACAAATCCTGCAAGCTGTGTGGGGCAAAGGGAACGGAAACATTTACCAGTGGAAATCCATTAGGACATGACTTTAGCAACAATGCAGAAGTCTGCAGACGGGAAGGCTGTAATGAGAAGAACCCGGATTATAAACCGGCAACACCGGTCATTATTGAAGGCGCTGGTGGAGAATGGACAAAGGAAAGTGGTGCAACGCTTCGTTTCCGCAGTGACGCCGGTATCAGCAGCTTCCTTCGTGTAGAAGTGGATGGCACCGTAGTAGATGCGAAAAACTATATGGTAACAGAAGGCTCTACCATTGTCACCTTTACTGCAGAATACTTAGAAAGCCTTGCTACCGGAAAGCATACGGTTGCGATTGTGTCTTCTATCAGTGGAGAAGAAAAGAAAGCAACCGCCGAATTTACCGTTGCGAAGAAAGCTGATACAACAAGTGGAAATAGCACTCCAAATACTGAGCAGACCACAGCACAGAAAACAAAAGCATTGAAAACGGGCGATGAATCACCGGTTGGATATCTGCTTGCACTCTTGGCATTATGCGGAGCGGCAGTAGTATTCACAGGGAAAAAGGGTTATTTGAAATAGAATATAGATGAGATAAAAAAGCCATACATAAAAGCAAATCCTCTGCATACAATGTAAAAACAAGTATTGCAGGGGATTTTCTTTGAAAAGCTATATAGAAGAAAGAGCCGTAGAAATAGCCAAATACATTATAGATAACAATGCGACAGTGCGTCAGACCGCAAAGCAGTTTGGAATCAGTAAGAGTACGGTACATAAGGACGTAACAGAACGTTTATCCCAGGTGAATCCGACCCTGGCGCGGGAAGCAAGGAAAGTACTGGATGTCAATAAGTCAGAGCGTCATATCCGTGGGGGACTGGCAACGAGAGAAAAATATCTTCATCAGCATGTGACAAGTTGATATGTCATGTTGACATATCGGCATAAAAGTGCTATCGTTATAGTAACAACCAAGGAGAAGGGGGACAATTTTGAGTACATTAAAGGATGTGGCAGAACGGGCAGGAGTAACTGTTACGACTGTTTCGAGAGTAATTAATAACCGTGGATATATCAGTGAGAAGACCAGACAGAAGGTATATGATGTCATGAAGGAGATAGGCTATCAGCCCAATGAGGTAGCCCGTTCTCTTTCAAAACAGCATACCAGCACGATTGGCGTAATCGTACCACATATCGTGCACCCGTATTTTGCGAAGCTTTTAAGTAATATTGAATCGGCGGCGGCAGCGGAAAATTATAAAATGATAGTCTGCAACTCCAAGGAGGAGCGCAGCAACGAACGGAAATATGTAGAGATGTTTAAGAGTAATCAGGTGGCAGGAATCATATTATGCAGTGGAACAGTAAGTGCCAATGAATTCCTGAACCTGAATATTCCAATTGTTACCATAGAGTGTGATGATGCATTGGGGGACTGCAATATCCAGTGTGACAACTATATGGGAGGAGTGCTTGCTACAGAGCATCTTGCTAAATGCGGATGTAAAGAAATTGTGCATTTTAGTGGAGTAGAGCGACAGGTGATGCCGGCAGACAGACGTTGTGTAGGCTTCCGGGAGGTATGCGGGAAATACGGAATCCGGCATCATGAAATAGAGACAAGCGAAGCGTCCTACAGCGTGATGGAATATCTGGAAAATATCAAGCAGACGCTGCAGACATATCCGGAGATTGATGGAATTTTTGCCAGCAGTGATGTCATTGCAGCCCAGTCCATTCAGGCATGCAGTGCCCTTGGAAAGCGGGTTCCGGAGGATGTGCAGATTGTAGGTTTTGATGATGTCAATATTGCAACACTGGTAAATCCGATGCTGACTACAATCCGGCAGCCGATTAAGGAAATGGCACAGCTGGCAGTGGATGCCATCTTAAAAAAGCGAGGTGGCGGCGTAATGCCGGCAAAGGTGGTACTTCCGGTCAGCTTAATGAAGCGTGGTACAACAAAAGAAAAGGAACAGATTGACAGAAATGATAAATAAATAAAAGAAAAGACAATAGTTCTTAGTTCGTGTCCATCGGTTGACATGAATTTAGAGCTATTTTTTCGTGGTATAAAACGGATAAATTGGTTGACATTAGTGCATACTGCACAAAAAACGTGACATTATCTTGTGAAAACCTAATATTTCGCATGTTAACCGCTTGACATTTTGCGGAAGCGGTATTATATTAGCAATGTAATCAAGTGAAACGCGTTCACGATAAGAAAATATGAGGTACGGGGAAGAGATACTTTTTACAATGACAGGAGGAAGACAAATGAAGAAAAAGATTTTGGCTGCAATTCTTACCGCAGCAATGACAATTGGAATGGTTGGATGTGGTTCCACCAGCAGCTCTGACAATGGAAACAATTCCGCTTCAAATACCGAAGCATCTTCAAACGAACTGACCGTATGGTGCTGGGATGCAACCTTTAATATTCCGGCTATGGAAGAGGCAGAAAAGATTTATCAGAAAGACCATCCGGATGTAAACGTAAATGTAGTAGAAACATCCTGGGAGGATATTCAGACCAAGCTTACAACAGCAGCAACCTCTGGACAGACCGACACACTACCAGACATCATTCTTATGAATGACACTGCTTTATTAAATAATGTAGAGAACTATCCGGACTTATTTGCAGATTTATCTGATTCCGGAATTGACTTCTCCAAGTTTGCAAGTTATAAAACAGCAATTGGAACAGTAGATGGAAAGAATTACAATGTACCATTCGACAGTGGTGTAACCGCATTATTTATTCGTACCGATGTAATCGGCGAAGCTGGTTATTCTATTGATGACTTTACTGATATTACATGGTCCAAATTCATTGAACTTGGCGAAGATGTATTAGCAAAGACCGGCAAACCATTATTAAGCGCACAGGCTGGTGGACCTGACTTATTGATTGCAATGTTAAGAAGTGCAGGCGACAGCATGTTTGATGAAGATGGCAATCCAAATTTTGCGGGAAATGATGTAGTTGCAGAAGCTGTAGAAGATTATGAGACCATGGTTGACAAGGGAATTTTAGTAGAAGTAAATGACTGGGATCAGTATATTGGAACTATCAACAACGGAACAGTAGCAAGCGTAGTCAACGGATGCTGGATTACAAGTACCATTCAGGCACAGGAAGACCAGTCCGGTGACTGGGGCGTTACTACAATGCCAAGACTGGACAATGCTCCAAATGCAACCAATTACAGTAATAATGGTGGTGCAGGATGGATGGTTATGAATGACTCACCAAACAAAGACCTTGCTATCGATTTCTTAAAGAATACATTTGCAAGCAGCACAGAGCTTTATGATACTATTCTTCCTACTACCGGTGCAGTAGCAACCTACCTTCCGGCAGCAGAAAGTGATGCATACTCACAGGAAAATGAATTCTTCGGTGGCGATAAGATTTACGAGAGATTTGCTAACTATGGTGCTGAAGTACCGGCTATCACATTAGGTCAGTATTGGGAGGAAGCAAAATCCGCACTTGGAACAGCGCTTACCCAGATTCAGCAGGGACAGGATATTCAGGAAGCGTTAAAAGAAGCAGATGATACCGTATCATTTGCAATGAGCGAATAATTTAGCAGAAGCGCTTTACAAACTGCCTGCATAGCAGCTGCTGTGCAGGCAGAATTTTCAAGAAGAAAGCTGTAAAGTCGATACGAATTGGAGGAACAACAGTGAAAACGAAGAAAAGAAAGATTATGGGATGGACATTCGTAATACCGGCATCAATAATGATTGTCATATTCAATTTCGTGCCGATGATACAGTCCTTTATTTTATCCTTAAAACGCGGAAGCGGAACGAACATGACTTTTACCGGACTTTCTAACTATAAAAGAATGTTCCAGGATAAAATTTTTAAAATGACATTAAGCAATACTTTTATTTATCTGATCTTAGAAGTAGCAATCATGCTGGTGATAGCAATGTTCTTAGCATCGCTTTTGAATGATAAGAGATTAAAAGGAAAGTGGTTTTTCCGTCTTGCAATCTTCTTGCCATGTACGACTTCTTTAGTATCGTATTCCATTATTTTTCGTTCTCTTTTCTCTGTGGACGGATTCATCAATACGATTCTTACGAATCTGCATCTGATTGCATCTCCAATCAACTGGCTGGGAAATACCTGGACCGCACGAATTGTAATCGTACTGGCATTATTGTGGAGATGGACCGGTTATAATATGATATTTTTTCTGGCGGCATTGCAGAATATTGACAGTTCTATTTATGAAGCAGCAGTTGTAGATGGAGCCAATGCATTCCAGAAGTTTACTAAGATTACAATCCCGATGCTTCGTCCGACAATTTTACTGACAGCAATTATGTCAACCAATGGAACCTTACAGCTCTTCGATGAGTCTATGAATATTACCAATGGTGGACCGGCAAATACGTCCATGACAATATCCCACTACATATACAATTTGTCTTTTGCAGGAAATCCAAACTTTGGATATGCATCCGCAATTTCTTATGTAGTATTTATCCTGGTGGCAATCCTTGCCTTTATTCAGATGAAAGTAGGTGATGAGAAATGAGTAAAAGAAAATTCGTATATTTCTGGAAATATGTATTCCTAATTCTGGTCGCAATCATTTCCATCTTCCCAATGTACTGGATGATTGTCAGTGGAACCAATAAAAGTGTGGATGTCATTGTAGGAAAAATTCTTCCGGGCAATTACCTGATGGAAAACTTAAAATCTCTTCTGGATACAACGGTTCTTTCACAGGCAATGTGGAATTCCATCCGGAACGCAGTAGTTTCCATGGTTTTAAATGTATTTGTCTGCTCACTGGCAGGTTATGGATTCGAAAAATTCCATGATAAATACAAAGATAAAATTATGTCCATTTTGTTACTTTCCATGATGGTACCGACTGCAGCAACTGTAATTCCATTGTTCCGTATGTTTGGAAAGATGGGACTTTTAAATACAACCGTTGGATGTATTTTACCGACCGTTTCTACTGCATTTATGATATTCATGTTCCGCCAGGCAGCAAAATCATTTCCGGATGAAATCATTGAAGCAGCCCGGATTGACGGAGTAGGTGAATGGGGCATTTACTTTAAAATGTTCTTACCGATTATGAAATCTACCTACGCAGCAGCTGCAATTGTAAGCTTTATGAATGCATGGAACAGCTACATGTGGCCATTGATCGTATTACAGAATGAAAATTCCAAGACTATGCCGATTCTGGTATCTGGACTGACCGCACGATATACCATTGATTATGGAAGCATGATGCTTGCAGTCACGATTTCTACAATTCCGATGCTGATTATATTCTTCGTATTACAGAAGAACTTCGTAGAAGGAATTACCGGTTCTGTAAAATCATAAAGGAGAAGAGCTATGGAATTTAACGAAAATGTAATTTATGAGCCAGACTGTTTTGCAATCCGGCGGATGCCGGCACATTCAGACCATGGATATTATGCAACCGGAAAAGAGGCAGACGGTGTGGAAAGCAGTTTTCTCACCAGCCTCAATGGCAGATGGAAATTTGCATATGCCAATAACTTAGCAGAAGTCATAGAGGGCTTTTATCGTAAGGATTATGACAGCAGCAACTGGGATGAGATTATGGTGCCTTCTTCCATACAGCTTTTTGGCTATGACAAATTGCAGTATGTGAATTCCCAGTATCCATGGGATGGAAAAGAAGCTGTCTGTGGCAAAGAGATTCCAAAGAAATATAATCCGGTTGCAATGTATGTGCATTCTTTTTCAGTGACCGGAGAAATGTTAAAGAACCGGTTATCCCTCCGGTTTGATGGGGTGGAAAGTGCTATGGCACTCTGGGTAAATGGCAGATTTGCAGGCTATAGCGAAGACTCTTTTACACCGGCAGAATTTGATATCACAGAATTGGTCTGCGAGGGAGAAAATAAGCTGGCGGCAGAAGTCTTTCATTTCTGCACCGGAAGTATTTTAGAGAGTCAGGATTTCTTCCGGATGTCCGGAATCTTCCGTGATGTGACACTGCGTCGTATGCCGGCACATCATATCTATGATTTGAAGGTAAGTCAGCAGTTTCAGGATAATCTGACAGAAGCAGTTTTGAAATTGCAGTGGAAGGGTGTACCGGAACAGGAAGACCAGCCGGCACAGGAAAACTGGCAGGAGAAAGAGCTGGTAGGAGCCGGTGCAGATACCTGCTGCAAGCTGCATATTTTCTTATACGATGATAAAAAGGAATGTGTTGTAAAGACAGAGACAGCTTACACAGAAGCTGAAACAGAGTTAAAAATAAAAGCACCAAAGCTTTGGAGTGCGGAGGAGCCGAATCTTTATACCTTATATATAGAAGTAACAGACTCCGATGATACCGTAACAGAAGTAATAAAACAGCGCATTGGATTCCGGCATTTTGCTATGGAAAATGGCATTATGTGCCTGAATGGAAAACGTATTGTATTTCGCGGTGTAAACCGTCACGAATTAAGCTGCGACCATGGAAGAAGCGTTACAAAAAAAGAAATTCTCCATGACCTTCTTATCATGAAGCAGAATAATATCAATGCAGTGCGGACTTCACATTATCCAAATCAGAGTTATTTCTATGAACTTTGCGATGAATTGGGGTTATATGTGATAGACGAGGCGAACCTTGAGTCCCATGCGGATTGTTTCCTTGCAACAGTAGGAAAGGCACCGATGAGTGAGACGATACCGGGCAGCAAAGCAGAGTGGAGAGAAAACGTCTTAGACCGCGCTAACTCCATGTATCAGCGGGACAAGAACCATGCCTGCATTCTGCTTTGGTCCTGCGGAAATGAGTCCTGTGGCGGAAGCAATTTATATGAAATGTCAGAGCTCTTCCGGAAAAATGATTCCGAACGCCTGGTACATTATGAGGGTATTACCTTTGATGATACTTATCCGGATACTTCTGATGTGAAGAGCTTTATGTATGCACCGGCAGAAAAACTGCGGAAATATTTAAGCGAGGGTGAAGCCTCTACCAATGAAAAAACAAAACCGGTAATCAGTTGTGAATATATGCATTCCATGGGAAATTCTACTGGTGGAATGGATGAATATATCCGGCTTACAGAAGAAGAACCACGTTATCAGGGTGGATTTATCTGGGATTTTATTGACCAGAGCTTTTATCTTGCCAATGAAAAGGGCGAGAGATATTTAGCCTACGGTGGAGATTTCGGAGACCGTCCGAATGATGGAACCTTCTGTGGAAACGGACTTCTCTATGCTGACCGCAAGGTGACTCCAAAGATGCAGGAGGTAAAATTCCAGTATCAGAGTGTAAAGCTTTTGCCGGAGGAAACAAAGGTTATTGTTAAAAACGAAAATTTATTTATTTCTCTGAAAAATTATGTATTAAAAGTTGTCGTTGCAACAAAAGACGGTGTATGTGCAGAGAACACTTATGAGCTTCATACAGCACCACAGGAAGAAGAGGCGATAGATATCAGCAGCCTTTCCAAGGGGCTTAAGATAGCCGGAGAATTTACGGTGACCGCCTCCTTACTTACCAAAGAAGATACTGCGTGGGCGAAAGCCGGATATGAGCTTGCCTTTGGTCAGTATGCAGGAAAAAAGGAAGCTCCGGAAGAAGTAATCAGAGAAGCAGAAGATTTTGAGCTGGTTGATGGACTTATGAATATCGGTGTGAGAGCAGGTAATATAAAAATGCTTTTTGCAAAGGAAGGTGGCGGACTGACCTCTTATCAGGTAGAAGAGAAAGAATTTATCGTATCCGTTCCAAGGCCGAATTTCTGGCGGGCACCGACAGACAATGACAAAGGAAGTGGAATGCCGCTGCGTTGCGGATGCTGGAAGACAGCCAGCATGTATGCAAAAGCAATGCCGGCAGAGCTGAAAGAAACAAAGGATGGTGCAGAAATTTCTTATGTATACCGTCTCTTTGATGTGGCAGAGAACATCCCGGGAAATGAGTGCAGGGTGACTTATGGTATCAGAAAAGACGGAGCACTCACCATCCATATGGAATATGAAGCCGATGAGAAGATCAAGACCCATGAAATGCCGGAATTTGGTATGCTGCTTCGAATCCCGGAGCAATATGATAAAGTAACTTACTATGGATACGGTCCGGAAGAAAATTACTGGGACCGCCGTCAGGGCAGCAGACTTGGAAAATTTCATTTTTCCGTAAAGGAAAATCTGTCAGAATATCTGGCTCCGCAGGAAAGTGGCGGACGCAGTGGTGTCAGAGAAGCAGTAATCGAAGATGAGAATGGTTATGGACTCCGGATTAGTGCAGAAGAAATGGATTTATCGGCGTTGCCTTATACACCGCATGAGCTGGAAAATGCCAGACATCTTTACGAGCTGCCGGATAGTGAATATACGATTCTCCGTCCGTCTCTCCATCAGATGGGAGTTGGCGGCGACGATAGCTGGCTTTCCAAACCACATCCGCAGTACCGGATGGAACAGCCGGGAAAATATGAATTTACATTTACGTTAAAAGGAGGGAAGAAGCTTGAAACTGACAAATAAAATTATGCTGATCACTTATGCAGACAGCCTTGGAAAAAATCTTTCTGAATTAAAAGAAATGTTAGAAACTTATTTTCATAAGGCGGTAGGTGGCGTACACATTCTTCCGTTCTTTCCGTCCTCGGCAGACAGGGGATTTGCACCGATGCGTTATGACATGGTAGACGAGCAGTTTGGAACCTATGAAGATGTACGCAAAATCGGAGAAGAATACTATCTGATGTTTGATTTTATGGTCAACCACATTTCCAGACAGTCTCCGTATTTTAAAGATTTCTTAGAGAAAAAGGATGCATCGGAATATAAGGATTTCTTCATCCGATACAAGGATTTCTGGGAAAACGGAGAACCGACAGAAGAACAGGTAGATTTGATTTATAAAAGGAAACCAAGAGCACCTTATATTGATGCAGATTTTGCTGATGGAAGCAGCGAGAAGGTCTGGTGCACCTTTGGAGAAGAGCAGATTGATTTAAATGTGGAATCTAAAGCTGTTCAGAAATTTATGGAAGATACACTGGAACTGATGTGCAGTAAAAATGCTTCCATTATCCGGCTGGATGCATTTGCTTATGCCGTAAAGAAAGCGAATACAAGCTGTTTCTTTGTGGAACCGGAAATCTGGAATCTCCTGCATCGAATTGAAGCAATCGTAAAGAAACATGATGTGATAATTCTGCCGGAAATTCATGAACATTACAGTATTCAGATGAAAATTGCCAATCAGAATTTCTGGATTTACGATTTTGCACTTCCGGTGTTGGTATTGAATGCCCTTTACTTTGGAAAGGGAACTTATCTTAAGAAATGGCTGGAAATGAGTCCGAAGCATCAGTTTACCACGTTAGATACCCATGATGGAATCGGAATTGTGGATGTGAAAGATCTGATGCCGGATGAAGAAATTGACCGAACAAAGGAAATGATGTTTTCCGAAGGAGCGAATGTCAAGAAAATCTACAATACGGCAGCCTACAATAACCTTGATATTTATCAGGTGAATACGACTTACTATTCTGCACTTGGAAATCAGGATGATGCTTATCTTCTTGCCCGTGCAATCCAGTTCTTTGCACCGGGAATTCCGCAGGTCTATTATGTAGGCATGCTGGCAGGATGCAATGACCTGGAGCTTCTGGAAGCAACGAAAGAAGGCAGAAATATTAACCGCCACTATTATTCGAAGGAAGAGATTGCAAAAGAAGTAGAGCGTCCGGTGGTAAAGAAACTTTTGGAATTAATGGAATTCCGCAACAGCCATCCGGCATTTGATGTGGAAGGTGATATTGCGGTAGAACTTCCGGAAGAGGGACTGCTTGAGATTCGAAGAAGCAGCGGAGCAGACTATGCAGTATTAAAGGCAGACCTTGTGAAGAAAACATTTACCATTGAACATAGTTAGAAAATGGTGAAAAGAGGAAGGCAGATCAGATGGAGAAAAAACTGTATGCAATCGGAGAAGCACTGATTGATTTTATTCCACAGGAGAGTGGCAGACCTATGAAAGATGTCTTGGGATTCTGCCCGAAAGTAGGTGGTGCACCGGCGAATGTCTGCGGTGCATTTACCAGACTTGGTGGTAAATCAGAGATGATAACGCAGCTTGGAGATGATCCTTTTGGCGATAAAATTGAAGAAGCATTGGAAGAAAACGGAATTGGAACCAGTCATGTACTTCGTACAAAAGAGGCAAATACCTCTCTTGCCTTTGTGGCTTTAAAGGAAGATGGAAACCGGGAATTTTCTTTTTACCGGAAACCAGGAGCCGACATGCTTTTTTCAAAAGAAAAAGTAGAAGCGGATTGGTTTAAGGATGCCTATGCATTGCATTTTTGCTCCGTTTCACTGGGAGATTTTCCAATGAAGGAAGCACATAAAAAGGCAATAGAAGCTGCAACAGAGGCTGGTGCAATTATAAGCTTTGATCCAAATCTCAGGTTTGCACTCTGGGAAAATCTGGAAGATTTAAAGAAAGCAGTGCTGGAATTTCTCCCATTGGCACATGTATTAAAGCTTTCGGATGAGGAACTTTATTTCCTGACCGGAGAGGATTCGATTGAGGCAGCAAAAGAAAAGCTTTTCGTGGGAAATGTTCATCTTCTCATTTATACCAGGGGAGCAGATGGAGCAGAGTGCTATACGAAAAAAGCAAACGCACAAAGCAAGGGAAAGAAAGTAAAGGCGCTAGATACCACCGGAGCCGGGGATGCATTTATCGGCTCCTTCCTGTATCAACTCTATGCAGATGGTGTGACGGAAGCAGATTTGCCGGAACTGACTTCGGATAAGATGGCAGTATACCTTGATTTTTCTAACCGGTATTGTGCGAAGAGTGTGCAGAAAGCCGGAGCTATTGCCTCGTATCCAACCATGGTTGAAATGGAAGAATAGAATTAAGAAAACGTAATATTGTGCCCGGCATTGGGAAAAATCAGTGCGGCGGCGCAATCAAAAAGAAATGCCAGTATCAGCAGCGTAAGAAAAATGCGTTGTAGGGGTACTGGTATTTTTTTCCATAAATGGGAGGCAATCCGCGCAAACACGCAGACCCAGAGCACACCGGCGATGCCGAATCCCAGTGCAGAATAAAGACAGATATAACCGCCAAGCTGCAGTGGATAATCGTGATAATCCCAGTAACGCAGGTGGAAAACTTGGGCGAGGAACCATCCGATAAAAAGTTCTACGAAAGATCCGAGAAGCACCGCAAGAAAAAAGACTTTGACCGGATGCTTCTGAAAGCGTCTTAAAATAAGCAGCATCAGGACAGCCCCCACACCATAGACCGGAAGCCATGGACCATAGAGAAAGCCACGGTTACAGAAAACCCCATCCTGCACATAAAAAAGCAGCACTTCCCATAGGTATCCAAGGAATGCTCCCAGAAAGAAAAAGAAAATGTATTGTGTGATGGATTTAATCAGATAATCTTTACGCATACAGGGAGTATTTCCATATAATAAAGAATTATGTGCTGCCCCAAATAACAACTCAGAATATCTTGCGAAAACAAAATAGGGCTTGTCTTTCCAGGGTGGCTCAACTATAATAAAATTTAGACGCTGGGCGAGTCTCAGCAAAAATTAGGAGGAAAAACGTCCATGGATAAGGAAAAAGTTATTGTCATTGATTTTGGCGGACAGTACAACCAGCTGGTTGCAAGACGTGTCCGTGAATGCAATGTATATTGTGAAATATATTCTTACCGCACGGATATCGAGACAATCAAAGCGATGAACCCGAAGGGAATTATCCTGACCGGAGGTCCAAATAGTTGTTATGAGGCAGATTCACCAACTTACAGCAAAGAGCTTTTTGAACTTGGTATCCCGGTTTTAGGACTTTGCTATGGCGCACAGTTCATGATGCATGTGCTGGGTGGCAAGGTAGAAAAAGCACCGGTTCGCGAATATGGTAAGACAGAAGTAATGGTAGATAAGAATTCACCATTATTCCAGAATGTAGAAGAAAAGACCATTTGCTGGATGAGCCATTTTGATTATATTTCAAAGACAGCACCTGGTTTTGAAATCGTAGCACATACTGCAGACTGCCCGGTGGCAGCCGCAGAAAACCGTGAAAAAAATCTCTATGCCATCCAGTTCCACCCGGAGGTACTCCATACCAAAGAGGGAACCAAGATGCTCCACAACTTCGTGCGTGGTGTCTGTGGCTGTGCCGGAACATGGAGAATGGATTCCTTTGTGGAAAATACCATCAAGGAAATCCGTGAAAAAGTCGGTAACGGAAGAGTGCTTCTGGCATTGTCCGGTGGAGTGGATTCTTCTGTGGCAGCGGGCCTTTTATCCAGAGCAATCGGAAAACAGCTTACCTGCGTATTTGTTGACCATGGTCTTCTTCGTAAAGACGAGGGAGATGAAGTGGAGAATGTATTCGGACCGAACGGTCAGTTTGACTTAAACTTCATCCGTGTAAATGCCCAGGAGCGTTACTACAACAAGCTTGCCGGAGTAACAGAGCCGGAAGCCAAACGTAAAATTATCGGCGAAGAATTTATCCGTGTCTTTGAAGAAGAAGCAAAGAAAATTGGAGCCGTTGATTTCCTGGCACAGGGAACCATTTATCCAGATGTGGTAGAAAGTGGTCTTGGCGGAGAATCCGCTGTCATCAAATCCCACCATAACGTAGGTGGTCTTCCGGAATATGTTGATTTCAAGGAAATCATCGAGCCACTGCGTAACCTCTTCAAAGATGAGGTTCGTAAAGCCGGTCTTGAGCTTGGAATTCCAGAGCATCTGGTATTCCGTCAGCCATTCCCGGGCCCGGGTCTTGGTATCCGAATCATCGGTGAAGTCAATGCTGAGAAAGTCCGCATCGTACAGGATGCCGATGCCATCTACCGCGAAGAAGTGGACAAGGCAGTAGCTGCTTGCAAGAAAGAAAACGGCGAAGTTCCATCCTGGATGCCGAACCAGTATTTCGCAGCCCTGACCAATATGCGTTCCGTTGGAGTAATGGGCGACGAGAGAACCTACGACTACGCAGTTGCACTGCGCGCCGTAAATACCGTCGATTTCATGACCGCCGAAAGCGCAGAGATTCCATTTGCAGTACTGCAAACAGTAATGAGCCGAATCATCAACGAGGTACGCGGGGTAAACCGTGTATTCTATGATTTGACGAGTAAGCCACCTGGAACGATTGAGTTTGAATAATCCACACAATCATAAGATACCAGTATTTATGCGGGTTGCAAGCAAATTTGCTTAGTGATTGGCAACAAAATGGCAACATTTTGTGATTATTCAAGAGATAAAAATTTTATTTCATAACGTATATAAAGAAACCTTACTGATTTTCAGAAGTAAAAAACTGAATATCGGTAAGGTTTTTCTATTTTCTTCTTTTATTTTTCTTTTTTAGTCAATTCTTTTACGAGGTAATCACTCAGTTCCTGAGATGGTACCTTGGCACGTTTCTGGTAAGTATCCAGTTCCGGGTACTTATATCTCCATTCATCATATTCTTCCTTGCTGATTTCACCGTTTTTCAGTTTGTCAGCTTGTTCCATCCATGCACGAAGCATTTCATCAACAGATGAGCCGGGAGCAGATATGGAAGAGTCAAGGCAGAGATGAGGTTGTCCATCTACATTTTTTACCTTCAGACCATACATATCTTCCAGTGCAAATAGTGTATGCATCAGACCTATGTGAGTATCAATATCGGGCACAGTTAAAGCATGTGTGTTGACACCAAAGATCTGAGACATTTGTTTTACAAGATCAATCTTAGGAACTCTGGCTTCAGATTCATACTGAGCCATGCGGACATCTGAGGTTTTTCCCATGAATCCCAGTTGTTCTCCGAGGCGCTTTTGTGTCATGCCTTTGCGGTTGCGAAAATATTTGATACGTTGTCCGATTGCCATTTTTGTTTGCCTCCTTATAGTGGTCATTCGTGTTGCCATAATTAATTGTGATAGAAAATAAAACAATTCTGTTTAGGTTCAGTATAGCATGAGCAATTTCGGATAGCAAGAAGAACTTAAACAAAAAAATTTAATATTCGCATAAAATTGCTTGACTTAAATTAAAATGTTTAGTATCATGCAAATGTAACAACTTAAACAAATTACGTTAAGACAGAAAGGGGAGATGTGATGTGACGAACAGAACTTTTATGACAGTAGAAGAAGTTGCAGCGGAACTGGGAGTTTCCAAGTCTTATGCTTATAAGATTGTCAAACAGCTAAATGAAGAATTGCAGAAGCTGGGTTATCTTACGGTAGCTGGCAGAGTAAACACCAATTATTTCCGCAAAAAAGTATGTTACAGCGAAGTGTAAGAGAGAGGAGAATTTGTATGAGTATTTACAAAGATAATGTCACTGGGAAGTGGCGAGTGGTTTATCGGTATACCGACTGGACAGGGAAAACGAAACAGACTTCAAAACGAGGATTTCCTACGAAGCGAGAAGCACAGATGTGGGAACACGAACAAATGTTAAAGCATGATGCAAAACTGGATATGACTTTCGCAAGTTTTTATGAAATCTATGTAGAAGATAAAAAGGAACGAATCCGGGATAACACATGGGGAACTAAGAATAATATTGCCAGAACAAAAATTCTTCCATACTTTGGGGAGAGAAAGATTGCAGAAATTGAACCAAAAGATGTAATTGCATGGCAGAATCATTTGCTTGCATTTAAGAGAGCGAATGGAAAAGGGTATTCTGCTTCATATCTGCGGAAAATCCACAGCCAGTTAAGTGCCATTTTCAATCATGCGGTTGATTTTTATCATTTGCCTTCTAATCCGGCACAGAAAGCTGGAAATATAGCAATAGAGGAATATAAGGAAATGTTGTTCTGGACGAAAGAAGAGTATTTGAAATTTGCAGATGTGATGATGGATAAACCAGTTTCTTACTACGCTTTTGAAATGCTTTACTGGTGTGGTATCCGTGAAGGAGAGTTGTTTGCCCTGACACTAGCGGATTTTGACTTTACAACGCATACACTGCGAATTAATAAATCATATCAAAGATTAAACCGGGAAGATGTGATTACCCCACCAAAGACATTTAAAAGTAACAGATTTATCAAGATGCCACAATTTATATGTGATGAGATGCAGGATTATATAGGAATGCTTTACGGTCTGAAGGAAGATGAAAGAATTTTCACAATTTCCAAATCTTATCTGCATCATGAAATGAACAGAGGATCAAAAGTGTCTGGGGTGAAGCGAATCCGTGTGCATGATTTGAGACATTCCCATGTATCGTTATTGATCAATATGGGATTTACGGTATTGGCAATCGCAGATCGAATGGGACATGAGAGCATTGATATCACTTACCGATATGCGCATCTGTTTCCAAGTGAGCAGACACAGATGGCAGAACAGTTGGATATTGAAAGGATGGAAAAATTAAATGGAGAAAAATCTGGACAGTAAAGGAAGATGGAGAAACAAAATTGTAGCATTTCGGGTATCGCCGGAAGAAGCAGAGCAGATTGATGCATGTGTTCGATTGTCGGGACTTAGCAAGCAGGACTATATCACAAAACGATTAACTGATCGAGAAATTGTGGTACAGGGAAATCCAAGAGTGTATAAAGCATTGCGAAATCAGATGGCAGAGATTTATGAAGAATTGAAACGTCTGGAAAAATGCAGTGAGGAAAACGAAGAGTTGCTGAGTACCCTGAGATTGGTTGCAGAGACACTGTATGGATTGAAAGGGGATAATGAATGACAGTAAAAGAAAAAATGACTGCTCCGATTGCATCTGTTGGCGCAGATGTGGAACAGCCATTACAAAATTTAAAAACCAACCAAAGTATAGCAGATTTGCCCGGTAAGGGCAATCTGCAAGCCAAAAATAATGCGGAAAATACAGCAAAATCAGCAAATAAAAAGAATCCAGATGATCTGGAAACAGTTTCTATGATGGAATTATACGATACTGCATATCCACCCAAACTGCCGATTGTAGATGGACTTCTGTATAACGGAACGTATCTGTTTGTGGGGTCACCGAAAATTGGAAAATCATTCTTTATGGCACAGATTGGATATCACATCAGTAAAGGACTTCCATTGTGGGGCTTTTCAGTCAGACAGGGAACGGTTCTCTATCTGGCATTGGAAGATGATTATGCAAGGTTGCAGAAGCGATTATCACAGATGTTTGGAATGGAAGGCAGTGAGAATTTTTATTTCGCTACAAAATCCAAATCGCTCAATGACGGACTGGAAAAACAGCTTGTAACGTTTGTGACAGAGCATAAAGACGCAAGATTGATTATCATTGATACTCTTCAGAAGGTTCGAGAGGTCGGTGGAGATAAATTCAGTTATGCCAGCGATTATGAGATTGTAACGAAGCTGAAAGCATTCAGTGATAAATATGGCATCTGTTTTCTGGTTGTGCATCATACAAGGAAAATGGAATCTTCAGATAGTTTTGATATGATTTCTGGCACGAATGGATTGCTGGGAGCTGCGGATGGAGCATTCGTCATGCAGAAAGAAAAGCGTACAGATAATAAGGCAGTTCTGGAAGTGGCAGGGCGTGACCAGCAGGATCAGAAATTATGGTTGAACTTTAACCGGGAGAGATGTGTCTGGGAACTTACCAAGACAGAAACGGAACTTTGGAAAGAATCAGAAGATCCAGTGTTGGAAAAAATCAAAGAGCTTGTAACAGAAACTGCACCAGAGTGGGCAGGAACAGCGACAGAGCTTGTGGAAGTATTGCAGGTGGAAATGCAGCCGAACGCATTATCACGAAAATTAAATGTCAGCCTGGAACGATTGATTCTGGAATATGGAATCCAGTATAAAACAGAACGAGGACACGATGGAAGAAAGATCAGATTAGCCTTTGTTGGAAAACAAGCGTGACGATATGTGACGGTTGTGACGGTATTTTATATAGCGTGTCGGTAGTGAAAATATCGTCACTATCGTCACGACCGTCACGGAAAGGAGAAACATGGAAAGAAAATTACAGGTGCAGATACCAAAAGATTTATTACTGGCATTGTTCCAGTATCATCTTGCCGGGAATGAGGAATATCAACCGGAGATAGAAAAAGCATTGATGGAAAAATTAGACAGTATGGTAAGACGTCAGTTATATACAACATTCAAAACAGCACCAAACGAGGAAGAACGAGAAAAGGCCAGACAAGAGTATTTAGATAAGTGTGGAATGCATGAGAACTTTCGTTGGTAAAGATTCTGATTGATGACCTTATGACAGGAGCGTGCCACGCACCTGTAAATAGCAGACAAAGAGAAGGTTTGTAAGGTGTAGCCGGTAGTTGATTGGCGAAGAAAAAACTTTTCAAAAGGGGGCCCTGATTCAGGGCGTCCCTGCGGAAATGATAAATGAAAGGAGAATGACACCATGAGAGAAGGAAGATTAGGATACAACAGTTATAACAAAAGATATGGATTATTATCATCAGATTTATGGATTGATACGGGATTTCACTGTGGAGAATGTCTGGAAGTGTTGCTTGATGATGAATGGGTTCAGGCCATGATGGAAATGAATCCTGCAAGAGAATGGTATCTTGTAGGAACACCGTATTGTGGTGATCTAGAATATATCCGGGCAAGGA
>OHPJ01000273.1_pt1 | contig 27300 bp, 54 predicted proteins | sample 1577701 | NCBI WGS metagenome assembly OHPJ01 (sample SAMEA3879517, study PRJEB24766) | human gut metagenome | biome: human-associated habitat; feature: feces | place: USA | collected 1985/1987 | reverse complement strand
ATGGATGGCTAACAAAAGTCGTAAATTAAATAGAGTCAAGATGTTATCAAAAATAATATTCTCAGCTAGAAACAGAAATATAAATAAGATATATAAGATAACTAAAAAAAGAACTGTCAAATTCAATGTGTCATATCTTATGGATAGATTGAATATAAAGTTATCAAAAGAAGGTATGATGCCAATATCCCAAAGAACGGTATATCGGATGATAAAAGAAGTTCTTGGCATGTGCTGTAAGACTATATCCGATTTATATGATGAGGCAAAGAAAAACAACGGAATAGTCAATACCAAAGATAGGAAAAACGTAAATATAGGACACCTAAGACTATCATACCGAGGAACGATAATGCATATAATCATCGCAGAAGATTATATAAGAGACGTTTTCTTAGGGGTAAAAGGAACTGAGATGAGTAAGGCTGGATGATTTGAGTATCAGATATAAAATTTAATATTTACATATTATTCACATTTATTTTTATTAGTTAATTATAACTATTCGTATCTTTGTACCATAATCTTAAAAGACATGGTACAAGAGGATTTTAGAAACGAAAACGACCTCCTTCGTCATATTATGACGGTGGATAAAAACGTAGAGCAGGGTCGTGCCTTGAAGAAGATTTTCACCACTAGGGAGAATCTGTTTATTACCGGTAGAGCCGGTAGTGGTAAAAGTACGTTCATGAGACGTATCGTAAAGTTCTTGGGTAAGTGCGTTATCGTAGCCCCAACTGGAGTAGCGGCGTTGAACGCCGGAGGACAGACCATTCATTCGTTCTTCTCTATAAAGAACGATCCTTATATCCCTTCTATCGAGAGAGGTATGTTGTCTAATAAGGTGGATGTAAGTCCGTTTATGAAGAAGAAGATCAAGAATCTTGATACTATCGTTATCGACGAGATCAGTATGGTAAGACCTGATTTGCTCGATGAGGTAGCTGACGTACTTAGACAATGCAGGCGTAGCAAGGAACCCTTCGGTGGAGTTAGGTTGATTATGTTTGGAGATCTATCACAACTACCGCCTGTGGTGACGGCGGATGATTTTATCGACAAATATTATGAGAGCCGGTTCTTTTTCTCATCAAAGGCATTAAGAGCGTCAGGATTCTCGGTCATTACCTTCGAGAACGTATTCCGTCAAAAAGATCCTCAGCTTCTTTCCGTACTTGAGGATATAAGATGTGGGGTTATTACCGATGAGTCAAGACAGATATTGGATAGTAGGGTCAAGTATCCGGATAATATGGATAATGCTATAATTATATGCTCAACTAACAAAGAAGCTTATGAGATAAATAAGACTAATCTTGACAAGATCAATAATAAGGCATTTAAGTTCGATGCTACCGTATTCGGGGAGAAACCTGTAGCGCCCTGTGAGGATGAGCTTATAGTAAAGGTAGGAGCTAAGGTCATAATAACCAGAAACGGCAATGGATATGTCAATGGTTCGATGGGTATCATAACCAGCATAGATACTGTTGATGAGACGATATATGTTCATCTGGATAACGATACTGAGGTAGAGATAACCAAAGAGAAGTGGGAGAAGATAAAGTACAAGCAGGTGGATGATTCTCTTGAAGGCATTTCTTGCGGCTATATAATACAATATCCATTGAGGTTAGGATACGCCATAACCGTCCATAAATCCCAGGGAATGACTTTAGATAATATATTTGTAGACATCAGCAGAGCCTTCGAGATAGGACAGATATATACCGCTCTTTCAAGATGTAGGTCTATAGACGGGCTTTATCTAAAATCAGTGCCTAAGGAAGATATGGTACTGCTAAGCGATAAGATATCTGACTTTATAGAGAAGGTGGATGAGAATGAGGGTGTATTGAATCCGGAAAAGATATCTGATATCGGGAAGGATATGATTAAGAAACAACAGGATTTATTTAACTTCGGGGAATACGGATTATAATGGCTAAGAAAGAACTTTTTTCAGACGTAGATGAGTTAGTATCATCTTTAAATAAAGAGCTTGGAGAAGGCTCGATAATGAACTTCGGTGATGATAAGCCTATAATGTCCATACCAAGGGAAAGTACCGGATCGCTGGTGGTGGATAAGGCCCTCGGCGGCGGATGGGCGGTAGGCCGCATCCATGAGCTGGTCGGGATGGAATCTTGTGGCAAGACCATGATGTGTACGTTAAGTATGATCGAGTTCCAGAAAAAACATCCAGATAAGCTAGTAGCTATAATAGACGTGGAGAACGCTTTCGATATTGAGTACGCTAGGAAAATGGGGTTGGATATAAACCGGTTCTTGATCTCCCAGCCAAGCTACGGTGAGCTGGCTATTGACATCACGGCCAAGCTGGTGGAGTCCGGCAGGGTAGGATTTATTGTCGTGGATTCCGTTGCGAATCTAGTCCCGAAGAAGGAGATCGAGGGTGATATGGAGGATAGTAACATGGGATTGCAAGCTCGATTGATGTCAAAGGCTATGAGAGTCCTTACAGGTATCGTTAACAAAAGCGAATGTGTTCTGGTATTCATCAACCAATATCGGGAGAAGATCGGTGTTATATACGGGGATCCTAAGGTAACGACCGGAGGTAACGCCCTTAAGTTCTATGCCTCTATCCGTATGGAGATGGCGAGAAAGAAGGTTATATTAGGTGAGGATGGATCTTCAGTAGGTCATGAGGTCAGGATAAAGGTGCTGAAGAATAAGACCGCCGTACCGTTCCAGATAGCCGAGACGGCCTTATATTATGGAGTTGGGTTTGACAAGGAACTTGAACTTTTGAGGTTATGTGAGGAAACCGGTATCTTTACCCGTAAAGGATCATGGTACTGGTACGGAGAGGTCCGAGTAGGCAATGGAGTGGATAATACGTTAAGTATTATGAGAGACAATCAAGAATTGTGTCAAGAATTAAGAACTAAACTAAATATTTGAGGTTATGGCTATCGGAGCAAAATTTGTAGACGTAATACCTTCTAGTGTTGAGAACGCTATAGAGGTAAAAAAAGAGGATGTAAAGACCTATCTATTCGTAGGTATTCCTATGAGCGAGTTTATCGGCAAGAAACATGAGTTTGAGGGATATATATTCATGTGCTTACAAGGTGTAACCGGTGGGGTTGAGCTTGGCGGTGATATAGCCGTAGCCGTATTGAGACCGGTTCGCCCCGCCGTAGGGGAGGCTTCTTACCATTTGGTGGATATCAAGAAGTGCAAGTATAATAGAACTGATGTAGTTCTATTATTTAGAGAGGGAGATTTCAAGGTTGTTAAACGTGATGATTGTAATTCAATTTGATTATGGACGCCGAGAAGATATTTGTTACAAAATATAAAATAAATGGAGAGGAATATATTGGATGGATGTATGCGTCTAATATAGATCAGGCTAATGATTTTCTTAATCAGAGGAGAAATACCGAGGAAGTGGTTGGTGGTCCGTGTATAGATCAAGATGAGATAAATGATGTTATTAATCATATATAGTGTATGGGAACATATATATCAATAAAATCAACGGTAAACGCATTCAGGTACGGTATTGATCCTGTACCTGAATGGTTCGATAAGATATCCAATAAGACCAATGAAGTCGATGTTATGGTTGACGGGAATAAGGTAAAGGCATTGGATATAAGGCTAGAAAACGGCATTCTACGGGCTTTTTACGGTTATTATATAGGTATGTATCCGGATAAATCGATACAGGTGTTTAGACCGGAGGATTTTCATTCATTATATACGCTCAAGATATGAGAATATACACAGGACTGATAAAAGATCTAGGATGTAGATGCTTTTATTACGATAGCGGGATGAATATACCTATCGGGTTCGTATGCGCTGAGATACCTGATATTAGTTCTATATTATCATCAAAGAATGGATTATCTCATTTTTATGAACATATGATAATAAAATGCAATGATGATATTAGTGGTAAGTTATTCTTTGATTTTAATGGATATACAGATCCTAGATCATTAGTATTTAAAGGATTTACATTGCCTGATGTTGATATCAAGAAGTGTATTGATTTTTCTTATAATTTTATCGTATATCCAGATATAAGTGAAGATCTTATAGAAAGTGAGAGGAATGTTATATTAACTGAAATTGATAATGATGAATCATGTATTAATATCGATAGACTTATAAAACTATCTGGAATAGATAAACATTGTTTTATAAACACATTAGGTACTAAAAGGTATGTCAGCAAAATAACAAGGGATGATCTTTATATGTGCCGAGATACGATATTGAATAAGTCAGAAATAGTATTTCATTTATATGGATGTGATGATTTTATGAATAAATATGTATCAGATATAACGGAATTATCAAATGAAGTTGATATTAATACATACTATCGTAATAGTCTTAAATATTTCCATGTTCATGATCCTAAATATGGTATTTATAAATATACTAAAAAGCCCAAACAGTTATATGTATCATTTGTATTAGATAATTATGATTTTAAGAAATTGTGCGTGTTGCTTATCATATTATCTATGATGTGTGATAATTATAATTTCTCTATGTTTAATTATCTTAGACCTAACGGATTATGTTATTCAGTAAATAGGAGATATATAGAATGCACGAATAGAATAGTGGCCAACTTGATAATTGACGTAAGCCCAGATAAATGTGATATTACAAAAGATTATGTGGTTGATTATATTAATAGCTTTAAGCTTATAGCGAATAATGACAATATAGAATATGCTATAAGAATGATTAAATTGGATGATAGATTGAATATAATGAATATTGAGTATTACCACGATGCCTATATATCTTTTGTAAGATCAAGACTTAATGGGGTAATGGATTTGTATAAATCATATGACAATATATCTGTGGATGATGTTATGGATATGATTAAAGATATTACCGAGGATAGATTAATAATTCAATACTGCTCTTTATGAATATAGCGATAGGAATAGATCCGGGTATAGATACCGGAGGATTGGCCATGATCCCGGAGAACGGGGAGGTTAAGGTAATTATGACACCAAGGATATCGGCTAAGGGGGATATAGATCTTAGGGCTATATCAAGTTTCTTTCTCGATGCCGCAGATAAAATCAAAGAAGGAGGTGGGGGGACGCTGGCGATCGCCGTCGAGGACGTCCACAGCATCCACAACAGCTCGGCCGCCAGCAACTTCACCTTTGGCGGGAGACGCCGGGAACCGAACGCCCTATTCGCTATGATGGTGGAGATGATGGAGCGATACGGATCTCACCCGGATGTTAGGTTCATGTTCGAGGAGGTGCAACCAAAGACCTGGCAGAAGGAGCTTCATACGACAGCCGATCGGGTGTATACGTCGGCGAAGTTAGACACGAAGGCTACCTCCATCCGATGCGCCATGCGCCTTTTCCCTTTGGCCTCTTTCGTGAAACCATGGTCAGGAAAAGGAATACAACCTACTAAGATACAAGACGGAATGTGTGACGCTACGCTTATAGCCGAGTATATTAGACGTAAGTTTAAATTATTTTAATACTATTAAGTATTTATTATATTTGTATTAATATAATTATGATTACATTTGCAATGTCATGTAAAAGTTGTTTATTATAACCTCGGATAATATGTAAGATGTTGAAAAATATTTTACATATACCGGAAACGGTCAGGTTATTAGCCTAAGCGCTTAGAGCGCTACGTTACCTTAGGATGTATAGTTACCCTAGGGTGTTTATCCAAGCCCAAGGCTCTAAGGCAAGTGGTTGAACAGGAGTAGCGTATTCGGCAAAACAGTGCTGCTTGTATGGAACCTTTGGTAACATTGGCGATGGGTACTAACAGGATTTTTATCCTGATTTATCCCATAATCGGGATTCATACTCCGGAATCATTTCCGGTTTCGGAGTATGATTTTTATAAAGCTTGTACATGAACCATGGATGATAAACAAATAAAATATGTTATATGGTATTGAAGTGCTTGTCGAGATCATTAAATGAGAAGTTGGGTAAACTGGAGACGGTGGTTAAGAACGCCGGTTCCAACTCCCTTTATAAGGATCTTAAGATAGATGTTGTCAATAATCTGGCTTATATCACTTCCGTAAATGCCAAGGTATGTGTTATAGAACGATTGAAGGTCGAGGCCGACTCTAGCTTCTCTTTCTTGGTAGAGGCAAGCTCTTTTATTAAGTTCATGAAAAAACAGAAGAATCGTGAGATTACGATACTGCTTTCGGATAGAAAAGATCAGATCACGATCCACTACGCTTCTGGTGAGTATAGTTGTCCGGCTTTTGATATCAATACATTCCCGCGGGTACATAAGATACTTGATGGAGGAATTAAGGTTAAGATGAGCGATTATGTTTCGGTTCTTAACAAAGCCAGCGATTATACGGAGGTAGATGATTTTTATCCATGCGTCGAGAATGTGGTCATTGATATTGATGATATTAATATTAATATAGTAAGTACGGATAGAAATACTATTTACAGGTATTTTGTCCCTAATCAGGATAAGGTAGAGAAGATGTTTATCCCGGTGTCGAACGAATCTGCGATATTGCTTGATAAGCATATCAATAAGTCATCGGATATGTTGTCTATAAAAGTGGACGATACTAAGACTTATTTCTCTACGCCTGATATGGATATGTATGAGACCCATTTTGAGGGTAATTATCCAAATTGGAGGTTCGTGGACGAGCATTTTGTCAAAACAAGTACCTATGTCTTTGATAAGGATCTACTCGTCCAAGCCCTCCAAAACAATCTTAAGGTAAATGAGTTCGATCATTGCAAGTTGATATTTACCGATAAAGGATGCGGTATTATGTCAGAGAGCCCGTCTTCAGGTAAATCATGTAAGGAAAGACTTACCCCTTTGTCTCATCATGGTGAAGATATTGTATGCAACGTGTTATGTGGAAGATATCTGGGTATCATAAAAAGCGTATCGTGGAATAGGATAGTTATCGAGCATGATCATAAATCTCATTTCAATAAGATTTATGGGGAGGATAATAAGAACGAGTATTTCTTGTCATCATCAGTTATTGTTTAATATTTAAAAATATATAAAATGGGAGTTAGAGAAAATTCATCAGGTGGTAATAACCATTACTTTAAAGTAAGTGGTAGCGGATTATTATATCAGTCATCAAGAGAACCGAAGGAAGGTTTCGAGGAGCATATAAACGAGAAGACCGGAGCCGTCTCTTATTGGAGGGTATTCTGGAACGGTGTCGAAGGTTATTTGTCTGATATCAATGTGCGAGAAGTGGAGTTCAATGGAATAAATGCCAAATACTTATCCATAAAGATAAGTGATGAGGATGGTAATTACTTTATAAACGTTCCTTTGATGACTCAAAAAGGAGGTATCAATAATTACGTTAAGTCACTGGTAAGGTACTTGCCTAATATCGACCTGAAACGTAAGGTGGTGATCAATCCTGCTCATGCTAAGAAAGGGGATCAATACGCTCCCGGTAATTTCTTTATCTCATACGCGAGGGAGACTCCTGACGGTAAGGACGAGCTTATCCAGCAATATTATAAGAATGGGCAGAATGGATGGCCTGACAGGGTTGAGAGTACTGATATAATGGGGAATAAGAAGTTTGATTATACGACCCAAGACGCTTTCGCTTATCAGGTACTTAATAAATATATCCAAAGTATTAAAGCGGATGGCGTGAGACCGGTTCAGTCTCCAAGCCAAAACAACGCTGGTGAGGCTATAACGCAAACGCCCCCACCGTCATACGCTACGCAGGCTCCGCGGCAGACGCCTCCTCCATCATACCAGCAGGCTCCGCCTCAGACAGCCCAAGCGCCTTCTTTTGGAGGTCAGCAGCCGCCACAATATCCTCCTTTTGGAGACGACAGTGACCTACCTTTCTAATTAACTAATTGAAAATGAGTAATTTAATGGAGAGTAATTTCAATATATCTACTAAAGTGAATCGTGTCTCGATGCCTACCCAAAATAAGGTAGATACGGTTATGAAGAACCTAGGGCATCGACCTTGTGTAGCGTATTCCGAGGAAAAGAATATGTATTACAAGGATGGAGAATGGGTAGCGTCAGATCTTGACGCTACTATCCTCCCTCTTAGGGAGATGTTCGAGAAGACATCTGATTTGAAGTTAGGACTGAAGATCGTTTATTTAATAATCAAATTATAATGGCCAGTATTGAGGATATTAAAAAGCTTCCGGAAAGCAAGTCGTTTACATCAGCCAGAGACCTTGATGAGCTTGAGGAGAAGCCGGATGATAAACAAAACGAGGTTAGATCGAATCGCGAACCTATGGTAGGGATGGTGGAGAAAGAGGGAAAGATCTTCCTTAACTCCGTAAGATTCTCGAAAGCGTGGAACTCGTTGGGTAAGGATATTCCTATCAAGCAGGGTAATGCCTTCCCATTAGGGCAGGGTGATGTCCTTGACATAGACACAGGGGTGTGGGCGTCGTTCCCGGATAATACCATAGGGGCGTTGATGATGCCGCCGTCGTTTACCGGCGATACGGGACTTACTTTGGTGGGATCACCGTTCGTCTCGTCTAATAACGGGAATATCATGATCAGGGTCACTAATGTCCGTAAGGATATGGCTATAGTCGAGAAAGATAAACATATAGCTGAGTTAATTATAGTCGGTAAGATAAATGCCGATATTCGTAAAACTTATAACAGTGATAAAAATGTTCGGATTGAAGATAGTAAGGAGTAGTTATATAAATACTCTAAAAAAAGATCTTGATGAGGCTATTGGTTATTCAAGTAGATTAAAAAGAAATTATGAGGATGCCAGTAAGAGGATAGCGGAATTGGGAGAGAGAATAAAGCATCTTGATACGCTTGTCGATTCTCTTGATATGGATATAGATTCCAAGGATTCTCATATAGTTAAGATGGGGAATGAGCTTAGTAAATCAAGAGAGCTATATAATGAGTCGGTAAAAGAGAAAGAAACTCTTAAACGGGCTTATATGGATATCGAGAAGAAACATAAACTATCATCTAAATTACTCGATGAGGCTAGAGGAAGATATAAGGAACTTGAGGACCAGAATAAAATCATGTCAGATCGTATCAAATATCTTGAGGCAGGGATTTTAGACATCGATGTCCCTGATGAGGTTGTTGTCGATGAGGATAAGATGGATCCTAACTCAGGTCATATTGATATACCTGAAAATAACGCCCCTGAGGTCGCCGATGCCGGTATTGACGTAAATGTCGAGAATAAGGCGGAGGATAAGAAGAAATCTAAGAAACGTAAAAAATCTAAGAAAAGTGAATAAGATCTTGTTTTTCTTGTTAACGTTATTTACCTTAGCGGTTGTCGGATGCAGTACGTCAAGAACCTACTATACGGAATATGATACCACTGATATATCTTATGTGGTGGATTCCATAGTGTCTTCCGGGACCGTGATGGGCCAATGGAAGGAGTGGCGGTTTACGCTGGACGACGGCCGGGTCGATAACTTTGGCTTCACCGCCCTGTACGACGCCAAGGGAAAGGCTAGAGGGTCTATACAGGTAAGGCAAAGATCCGATACGTTTAATATCAAGATAATTGATTACCATAAAAAGGATAAAAAATGAGTTACGGGTTAGGATATATACCATCCCCTGTGGATGACAGAGACGCTATCATGAATATGCAGCATGAGGCTGTCCCTGATGGGTATAAGGTCAACAACGTTGATAGCGTAGTGGATCAAGGATCCTCTCCTATTTGCGCCGCGGTAAGCTTAGCCGAGATACTTAACTGGAGAAAGAGCATAAGGGCTATTAAAAGACCGGCTAAGATCTCTCCCTACGATATATATGATCTGAGAGAGGATAAGGATCAAGACGGGATGGTTCTTCGTGACGCTATCAAGTCTATCAAGAACGTAGGCGTAGATGGGGAGAAAATAAACAGTTACGCTAGGATCATGGATCCGGTATCAGCTAAGGTGGCTTTGATGCTGAATGGGCCTCTGGTTATAGGTCTGTATTGCTATAATTATGGTAATCGATTCTGGCAAGGCCAAGGGCAGAACTTGGGAGGTCATGCCGTTATCCTCACCGGCTGGGACAAGGCCGGCTTCGTCCTACAGAACAGCTGGGGGACGGGATGGGGTAGGTCTGGTGTAGAGACATTCCCGTTCGAGGATTGGCGCTATATGCTAGAATGTTGGACAATAGTTTCATAAAGTCACTATATAAACTCCGAGAAATCCCTATCCACATCCTCTTGTGAAAGCCGATGCGGTGTATTTAGGACCCGTAGATCAATTGGTTGGATCATCTGGCTCATAACCAGCAGGTTGTCGGTTCAAGTCCGGCCGGGTCCACGGTTGGATTAATAATGTTTGTCATTAGATTTAGGGTTTAGATTTTGTTTGATGTCCTTGTCCGGGAGGATCGGGACATATGGATCCGAGGATCATTGGATGATTGCCATAATATTGGAGACGCTGGTTCGACTCCAGCCGGATTCGCTAAAATATTGTTTGGTAATTATATACAATTTATAGATCTTTGAATAAAGGGGAGTTAATTTAACGGATAGAATTTACGATTCCTAATCGTAGCGTGGATAAGGGTTCGATTCCCCCACTCCCCACATGGTGTTTTATTAAACATATTCCCGTAGGTCGGTAATTAACGATAACCGGTAGACAGCCTACGGGAATCAATAAAATCTTACGTGCTTAAGATCGCTTTCAGTTCTATTTTTCGTGTGTAATCTATAGGAGGGTAGCACGGTCCTCCTTTTTTATAATAACTATTTGGTATGGACATTAATCAGATAAAAAAGTATCTACCAGTAGGATGGGATGTGGTTGATCTAATAGATCACGGTATAATTGATCTTGATATCATGAACGGAAAGATGATGGGTGAGTATGTGGCTGTGTTGATGATAAGGTCTTATGATAAGATTACTGAATCACATAACTTAACCACTTTCTTGTTCCATGATAAGGATATGGCCGGATTATGGAGATTGGTATCGAACGCTATAATGGCGGTTGGGTTAAGGAATGATCCTCTGACAGGGGATGGGAACACGGCAATCAAATAAAGGTATTGAATACACCGAAAGAGGGATATTGGATATCCTTGACAGACGGTTCTTGGTATCTCCTAGATGGATTATAAACAATTTGTATGTCTATAACCGGGAGTCCGATTATCTGGCTATAACCAGGTCCATGTACGCTTATGAGGTTGAGGTAAAAATCTCGTTAGCTGACTATAACAAGGATTTCGAGAAGGAGGGTAAGCGCCAAGTAACGCAAGGCTGGCTCGAGGCCCGGAAGCGAGCCCCGTACGAGACCGGCGACCGGGTCAGGTACGGCCGGCCCAACCACTTCCACTACCGCGTGCCGGATGGGTTGGTTGATCCTAAGGACATACCTCCGTACGCCGGGCTCGCTTATGTTTGTGGAGGGAATTTGAGAAAGGTCAAGGACGCCCCTATCCCGCATCGTGATAAATTTGACCCCGAAGCTTATAAGATGGCGGATAAATTCTACTACAATTGGCGGAACGAGAGACGTAAAGCCAGGCAGATAGAAGGGAAGGATATGAAAGACGAGTTCAGGAAAAGCATGAAAAAGGTGAAGGAGAAGATAACCGTCGACGCTAAGATCAAGGCGATGGAGGCGTTCTGGAGCGTACGCGATTACGTCTACTGGCCGTACGGGGGAAGAGGGGTACCCGGAATGAGACCCAACCGTTCCGCTTGTGGTGAGGAACGTGAATCACAATGCCCGAAAGGGAAAGAATTTAAAAATAAAATACGATGAGCAAGATTAAAGACGTATTGGCGAGAGCCATTTCATTAGCCTCAGGGCGACCCATGAGCTATAAAGAGGCGGTTGGGTTACTTGATGGTATAGATACGTGCAAGGTCAAGATATGGCTAGAGGAAGGGGCGATATTACCTAAGTATGCCCATGACGACGACGCTTGCATGGATCTGTTCGTTAAGAATATAGAGCTTGATAGCGGTAGGATAATATATCATACAGGCGTACATGTAGCGTTGCCGGAAGATTATGAGATGGAAATACGTCCACGTAGTAGCATTACAAAAACTAAGTCAATTATCCAAAACGCTCCAGGCACCGTAGATGAAGGATACAGAGGGGAGATTATGGTAGTGACTAGACGTATAGATCGTTATGGTGACCCTTCTTATCATAAAGGGGATAAAGTGGCTCAGCTACTTATTCGTAGACGGGAACGCATCGTATGGGATCAAGTAGAGTCGTTAGAGAATCTTGGAGAATCAGGGAGAGGGAATGGTGGGTTTGGTAGTACCGGTAAATGATAATCGATATGAGGAATAACAATACGTCTGCCACGACCAACGAGGGGTTGAAAGAAATCGATAAGCAAATAAATCCTGTTATGCATGGATGGAGATGCCCTGTACGCGGGAGGGTGTATCCACCTTTTACATCTATGCGCGCTTATCGCGGAGACAATGATAACGTTAATCGTATTACATGTAAATCGATATGAGCGGGAGAATCAAGATAAAGCCTAAAAATAAGGATAAGAAAACTAAGATCGATGTATTCAAGGTGATAGAAGGCAGGTTCAAGAATATGAACGAGCTTCGAGACCTGATTGACATGGATCCAAGGAAAGGACTGGTCAGGATCCGGGACGGGGCCGGCCTTAGGGAGGTGGAGCGGGGAGGATGCCTGCACCGGAACTACCTTAACCTATTGGAGGATGAGCTGGGCGCTAAATTATCCATAGATCTTATAGAAAGGTATATCAAAAGATAATAATATATTAAATCGTAAAATATGAATAGGTACGTAAGGAAAACAATCGCGGTAGAAGCTATAAAATGGAAGGGATTTAACGATCATGAGATCGAGGATTTCGCTGGCGATAACGTTAAAACAGAAGTTATTCGTGAAGGTGACGCGGATAGGGGGATACCTCCTTGTATTGATCGCGGTATAAAAACCCTTGAAGGCGTCATGGCGGCCAATGTAGGTGATTATATCATAAAAGGGGTAAATGGAGGGTTTTATCCTCGTAAGCCTGATATATTCGAGAAAACATATTTACATGAGGATGAGATGGGTAATATATCCGACGGGTATCATACATTTAACGAACTATACAGATATCGAACGCCTTACAATGCCGCTTTCCTCAATGAGCTGGCTAAAGGCGATATAAAGGTCCGTAAATCACATAAGCATCATGATGGAGATGGATGCCTCGGCGGAGGATGGTTTATCGTAATGGCGGAACTACCCACGGGACAGATATCCAATCATTACGAGAACCGGTATCGGGAGTCGCTTGATATCCCTGAACTTGATACGGCATGGGAATGGGATGGACATACGCCTAATGAGGCCGCCGATAGAATAGAACCGTATTCGAAGTCAAATCGAGATTAATATCCGCCCTAGGAATTACCTAGGGCAGGTTCGTTTTATATACCGAAGTGTCTACCACGATCCGGCTATCCAGATCCTCAATCAACCCAATGATCTCATCCCTTATATCATAAGAAAGTAAGATCGGTATTATGGTTAACATAAAGGATAGTATTATCCCGAATCCTATCATGATAATAATATCATTATACCCTATATCTAATATCGGCATGGCAAACATCATCCCTGACGTGAATATCATTACGAACAACGTGGATATCCCATTTATCATATCCCTCCCCATTACGTCCTTTATCATATCTCCTCCACTTTAGCGTGATTTATTATCCTGCCGATATGACGGATACTTAATCCCGTCCTGTCCTTTATCTTGCCATATACGTAGCTCCTTGATACGACCATAGCCAAATCACCTAACTCGTCCAGTATCTCATTATACATCCTATGGATCTCGTTGTCGCGGATGACCGTACTGTCCCTTACGTATATCTTCTCGACATCATCGTCGCGGAAGAAGATCTTAAGCTTATGAAGTATGCCTAACATGATTATAGTTTTGTTCCAAAGATATGAAATTTTGAGGATAAAACCAAAAGGAAGCCAAAAATAACGGGAGGCGGAGGGAGGGCGCGGGATGCCCGGAAGGATGGGAGCCGGCCCGTTCCCTTGGATCCGGCGACATGATCTGAGAATAAATCATATATTCGTATGCGCAAAATGCATAATAATATGATATTAACTAAAATCAACTCAATGGGGGGGGGTATTTTCCATCCTCCATAAAAATTTATCGGTATGCTTAGAAGAAGATTTCATTCATCAGGAATATATCCATCTAACGCCGGCAATGGGGTATATGGAGTTACCAAAAACCTAAAGTCACTTCCACCTGATAAGGTGGATGCCGAACGCGTCGGGGTCGCTTTGATACATAAAGGCCATAGGATTACGATCGAAAAAAACGAGAGTAAAAACCCTGGTTATAAACAAGCGACAGAAGGTATGTTGGCTAGTGACAACCTTGTCCGGGGAGAATATTCGGTGGATCAATATGAGATCCCTGATCATGATACCATTGATTACGATCACCCTGGCCTCACCAGAGCGTATCTCATGAGTAATTCCGGGATATATAACGGTCAACCACATATACCAAATGACATATCTCAATGGACCGGAGCGATGTCCGATCGGGACGGTAAATCCAACTCAGGGGTATTGAAAAAAAATTGGAGCCACGGAACAAGGATCTTACGCCATCCCAGGCAACCTTCTTAATGGATCCATGAATAGTAGCGACGCCCTTGGATCCTATGGCTGGTATATCCCCTCTCGTCCACGGATGTCATTGATATATATGAGGACGGTCGATATAAATGATATATCGTATCTTATCGGAGGTAAGATATTCCAAGCCTCAACCGAGGCGTATATGACAAGCCCTGAATGTAATGATAGAAATTATCGGGCGGTTCCATGTTTCGGTCAAGTAGGCGTATCCGATAAAAGAAATCCTAAAAGAATCAGGCTGATACGAGATCTATAATATTAAGGTAGCGGTCGTGCCGCTACCTGTCTAATCATCCCATAATAAAGATATATACCAAGGGAAGTAGCCGGCGGAAGACCCGATGGGCAGGCCCGGAGGGATGAAGGGAGGCCTCCCTCCCTTTGGTACCACATCCTCCTAGCGAGATATCATGATGGCGCTACAATTATTATATCCATGTTATAGGCGTTATCGTAAACGCCAGCTCCAACGGCGACGGATTGGCATCCCTGACAGGTATTGGTTACTATACGATAACCACTTGTCATAGGATTACCTTGCCAAGTCATACGATTGTTACTTGTAACCCGATTATAAGATCCAGGCATGTAAGTGAAATTGACGATTTTATATCAATACGGTAGTGGATCTTACCGGGAGAAAAAGCCCCGCCCCTAAACATACCCCCTCCTTATCTGAGGGTTAAAATACCCCCCCCCATGTATTCGACTTCTTTATTCATGATATGTCATGTTTTAATTATATCGCGAATGTAATAAGATTAATGAGAAAGTCGTCAGGGGATGAGAGACGGGATATGTCGGGACGCCGGACACGCGGGGATACGCGGGGATACGCGGGGATACGCGGGATACGCGGGATATGCGGGATATGCGGGATATGCGGGACGGACCACCTCCCCGAGATCGGCCCGGCCGGGCTGCCGTTTTTTGGACCAGCCCCCCCCAATCCACGAAGGACGGGAAACAAGAACGGCAAACGATCTGCGAGCCGAAAAAAAGAATGATTATTTTGTATTTAACTTGTTGATTATCAATCATATAAATCAATATTTTAATATACGTTTACATTTGATTATATTTATTACATATAATCGTCGAATTTTTATTGCAAAATATTTGTTTGAAAATAAAACATGTAGTATATTTGCTCCTGTAAGATAACAGCATTAACAAACAGGCGTACCAGATGCCAATACAAGCCCCGAGGGTACGGGTAAATCTAATGACAAATAAAGAATTAAGCAAAGTGCAGAATGAAGTAAAGAAAGCAAGTGAGAAAACGCTGACAGGTGCGGTTAAGGCATGGTGTAACCTGTTTAAATCAGGCAAAGAGATCAGCGAGATCTTGAAAGATAATGATATAAAAGTAGACAAGGCTATAGTACCGGCCTTGGTTGCCTTGGCAAAAGACAAGGAGGCGGTGATACAACTTTGTAAAGAGATATTGCCACGTGTAGATGAAACCTTTTGCGCCTACAAGGAGATCGAAAGAGTATATTTCGATAAACAGGAGCAGGATAAAAACACGAGGTTGTCAGAGGATAAGGTGGCGGAAATATCGATAACAGGCAAAGCGCATAAGCGCTTTGGATATAATGAGCCTATAGAATACGAGGGGGGCGTATACTATGACGTGTTTAACGGGTCTGATAAACGTATTATAAGATGCGCCGTCCCTATCAAACGGTATACGTTTAATCTCATTGCGAAGTGTGTCACTTACTATTTAACGCACCCTAAAAATGGTAGATAGCGAACGATTCGCCCCCTATTTAATTACATAGGGGGCGCTATGGTGGCAACGCCCGTACGTCCCCGTCGTGCCACTGGACCAGACTAAACGGGCAAGGTCTTTAATTTATTGATATAGACATACACGGGTGGGTAGTGTTACGATAGCCCGTGTAGATAGGCCGCCGCTTAACAATGTGGTTTAAGTGTTATCCTAGTCCAGGATAGCGCTATTATCTTTTGGTTTATATCAATCCGGTAAGTACGCTGGGTCAACCTAGCAGGCCGTGTAAGAGCACGGGGTATATTGGTGTATATACACATGTATAGGGTGTATGTCCATGCGTTGCGAGAGTAACACGTATGGAGCGCATTACGGGGTTATAACCGTGCCAATGTATCAAAGCGATAGCGTTTAAGGTCGCTTAAATACTTATGCGTTATATGTAGTAGCAAAATAACAACCCTTACAAGGGTGTTTCGTGCGGTTGAATTGACGGACGAAATACGCCTTGTCGGTACGTATCACGGGTAACGTATGTACGTGTCTGGCTTCGTTCGTTCGGGGCAAAGGGACAAAACCAAAGGTAACCGGTCGGGTTGGGTGCGCCCGTCTGGTGGTATTGATAACGCCGGCCGTGCGCCTTGTTAGCTCCCGTTTCTTATTGGTATCATAAAAAAGAATAGGTTATGTATAAAAGAAAGTTTGATAATCTTAATAGAAAGTTAGCCTTAAAAAAAGAAAAGGCTTTAGACGCTATTAGAAAGTCTCGAATGGAGTTCTATACCGAACTCGCCAAAGAGCTATACAAGTCTAATAAATTAGACTGTAGTAGGGATTCGGATAAATGCAGACATAAACGTGTTGGTTACATGGCAAGCAAATTACGACAGTAGTCGTTTGTTTTTATTCGGTTTTAAAGTTTGCGCCCTTCCGTACTGTAGTGACATAGGACGAAAGGGCTTTTTTGTGCCTATATTTTACAAAATGATAGCATATGTATATATTTTGCTTACACATAAAAGTGTCTAGGCGGCAAATTTTAAGCCTTTATCGAAAATGTGTAAGTAAAATACTTTATTATGTATCATTTTGTATATATCTATATCCATACATGCGGGTGAATCGTGCCCTTATGTATGGTTTTGTGCTTGAATTGATCCTAAAAGGTATATAATAGGCTATACTTATTGTATATTTTTTATCTATGTCTGGGCTTATCTTCCCTTAGAGGTATCTCTAAGGTTTGATATATATTATGTTATTGATACTCAATTAATTGTATTATTTGAGTGTAATTTTAAAATCACGATTACTTATTGTATATTTTTATGGGTATATTTATATATTTGGTACTTATTTTGTTTTGTGGGTATATGTCGGCTGAGTTGGTGCGGTACGTTATGGCTACGGGCGACGCCCTGCCTATAATCATAGTTATTTTATTGGTTTTATTATCAATACATTGTATTAGACAAGTGTATAAGGCGATCAAGAACAAAGACCTTGATATCCTAGACTGAACGGGCGTTCCACGTGGAACAACCGGGAGGCGGGTCCCGGGTCTTATGCCGGGAGTTGGTGGGGTCGGTTCGTCTCGCTGGGAGGGGGCACCTCCAGGCAAGGTAAATCAGGTAAATCAGGGTAAATCAGGGGAATCAAGGGAATCAGGTAAATCAGGGGGAGTCAAGGGGATCAATGTGAACCGAGGAAAAACGAGATGGGATAAGGGATCCCGGGAAACGATAGGGAAGGGGGACAAGGGTATCTTTATGGTAAGGGGGATCTTATGTGTATGAGGGTATGTCTATGTATGGGTGTATGTGTTTCTTTGGGTGATGGTGGGGGTGTAGGAAGCCAAGGGAAACGGGCGGCGGCGATGGCGTGGGGTCGGCCCCGCTGGTCGTCCGTCCCCTGTTCTCCTTTGGCGGTAGTGTAATATTGAAAATCTGGTAGTGATATGACAAAAGGGGAGGCGAAAGAAAGGTTCGGCGATAATATAATAAACGGGTTGTTGTCGCTTGGCGCTGAACCGACAAATGTATGCGGGAATGACGATATCGTGGAATGGTGCGGTGATGGATGCGTAAAAGTGGGCGATATTGAGGTATGGGCTTACTATTGCTTTCATGAAGGAGAGAACCCTGGTTTATGTAATTGGGAGGATCGTATGGAGATAGGGGTAGGGGGATGTTGGGTTTAAAATCGGTTGATATGGGATTCATGTATTTAACGGGGCTTAGGGGAGAGGATATATGCGTAGGCGACAAAAAGTGCGAGAGGGTAAAAATATATGTAGGCGGGCCGTTGGCGGATACGCCTAAAACCTATAGGCAAATAGGTGGATTTGTGGCAAAAGAACTATCCAACGCTTATAACAGCGGTTGTGTTTCCATCTATGAGGCAAAGGATAAAACGCTCAGGTATCCGGTTTATCGAGACGGTTGTTTTTATCCTTATTACGGGAAATTAGGGGTGGTAGAATGATACCAATGGGAACGGGCGGCGGTGTCACGGCGTGGTAGGCCACGGGTGTCTACCGCCGTTCTTTTTGGAGTGGTAATATAAAATACTAATAGTATGGACGAGATTATGAGATTACAAGATGAGGCGCTGCTTTACCTGCGTGATAATATCACAAAGGATGAGGCGTATCATATCCTTACGACTGATAAGGAAATGATAGGGATTCTTATATCGGATAAGAAGGACGGAAGCGAACGTATCAAGATTCTTGATATGGAATATACTATCGAGAGGGATGATATGTTATTGTTGCTCGATACGGATGGGATAATAGACGAATGTCTTTTGGTCGCCAGCCGCATAGGGGTAAATATGTATTTTCGCGGGCAAGATGTCAACGCTATCTTGAATAACGTCAATAGAGAGAAAGTTATGGGATATCCTTACATGGCTATTCAGTTAGATAATATACGAACTATAGAAAAGCGTAGGGTTATTTTCGATATAACCGGACATAGGATGGATGATAACAAGGAGAGAATAGATTTTATGTTTGTTTATTTTATGGCGAGATTATGCGTATAAGAAGAACTGTAAAGGAAAGGGATATTGTAAAGGTATGGGTATTCGGGTACGATCGAAAGCTTATAAAATCGGCGGCGGATTCCGGGTTCAGGAACATGTCGGAGGTATTGTCTTACGCTAATCGCATGGCGGGAGATAAACCTGTAGATCATATTAGGGTCTCGAATGAGAATCGTGGCTGGTGTGGATCGTATACTATATATGGCAGGGGGATAGATTAGTTTGATAGTGAACAACAAAGGAGGTGTGTATGAATGATGTTATAACAAACGTCAATGGCGTGAGGGTAAAAGTAAGGGTGTATGATATTGGTGATGGGGAGGTAGATGGATACACGATAATATGTGTAAGTGATAAGGGTAAGGATAGTAGTGGGTCGGTATATTATCCTGTGTTTGCGTGCGGCGAAAATCCATTTCATCCACAAGGAATAGGAATATATGTTGGTGATTGTTATCCATATAGGAGACATTCATACGATTTCGGTAAAAGAGTCAAGGATCTAGCGTCCTTACCAGAAGAGGTGATTAAGTACATAAAAATAGTAACGATATGAACGAGATAGTTTACAACAATTACGATTTAGTGGCCTTTGAGCAAGATGGGGAAGTGGTAGTGGCCGTAACATTTTACAGATATTACAAGAAGAAAGCTAAGGGCGAGGTTAATTATAGATGGAGAACCAGATGCCCGGAGTTGGTGGATAAGATTGTAAGGCACCGTACAAAGGTGTTTATCGGCCAGCTTATTCAGTTAGCGAAGGCGTATGGGGAGAAAAGGGTCATTAAATATCAAAAACAGGAGGAAGAGGCATGTCAAAATACGACAGGGACGCTATAGGGATATATATACTAGATCATATAGATACCGATAATTACAAAAAGCGGTTTAGATATGATAGGGAGTATCTGGTTTTTATGCTTAACGTATTTAAGGATGAGTATAAAGAGCGTATCGAAAGGGATGGGATCGAGAAAGCTTTCGAGGATTATATAATGACCCCGCCATCTATATTTAGCGTAGACGTGGCAAATTATAAGATCAAGGACTTGTTACGTTCATGGGGAGTGGAGTTCGATGATGATGATGATGAGATATACATCTTGTACAAAAAGATCATAGGGGGGGGTTTCTTCAAGATGTGTAATGATATGAACATTGGATTTTAGTTTGTTAATATTGTGACCATGACCTTGGCGGGGTGGAAGGATATATCATAATCGTACGTGTGCGGATATGATCCGGGGCCGGTTCCCGGCACCTTGGCGTAATTTAAATATAAGTAGCATGGAAGATAATATTTTAAAAAGAGCGGCAGCGGAATTAAAAGAAGCTGGTTGCGGGGTTTTCGCGTGGCAGGATGATTTTTATAACAGGAGTTGGAACAAGGGTGATTATACGATGTTGTATTACGCCTTCCCTGATTCACCCAACATCGGGTATCTGAGTCATGGAGAATATGGGATGAGCGTGGCATATAGTAGAGCCTATATACCGAGCCGTGGAAGTGGATCGGGATGTCGTGTCAAGGAGGAAGCTACGTTCGATCTTGCGACGGCGCTGGACGTGCTAAACGAGCCGTTACCTATGTGGTGTAAGTCTCATGGGGTTTATCCAGAACAATATAAGGATATTGATGGATGGTACGATAACGATAATCATAACAAAAAAATATTTAAGGAAATTTGATATGGAAGTAAAGGATTGGGAAAATCTGGTTTTGAATACAGAAGTAGGATCACATTGTTTTGTTACGCTGATTGATGATAAGGACATCGGTAGAGGTTATGCGCAGATCAGACGCGCCGAGCATTTCGGGTATAACATCTGTTTCACCCGATTATATGGGAATAAGTTTTATTTCGAGAAGATAGAGGAAGGTCGTACGCAACAATACGTCAACAGGAGGAAATAGGATGATGATAGAATTTGATTTTGAAATATATAAAAGAGGAGATTACGATAAGGTATATCTACGCAACGGGAAAGAGGTAAGAATATTACGTGATAATGGGAAGGGGGATTGTCCTATCGTCGCAATGTTCGATAATAATAGCGGAAAGAGTTATACCATCCTGCGTTATGATAAAACTGGCGGGAGATATATCGATCAACAATCAAACCTTGATCTCATGTTATCAGTGAAAGAGTGGGAGCCGGGATTATGGGTTGTTGTTATATCTTACATGGATAATAAGGATAAGAGACAGAGGATGGTCTTGCCTAATTTTTTCTCAAGGAATATAGGAGGGAATATATATCTTCAAGGAGGCCCTGAATCGAATGTATCATATTATGTTGGTAGGTTAGAAGAAGATGGGCGCTTCGATGGGCCGCGCGAGAAGATAAGGGTAAAAAGAGATCGTATTTATAACATGGGAATAATATCACTATCAGATGACAAGGCGACAGTTTAATCAGTTGATAAATGAGCTAGACGGCAAAAGCCCGTTTATCGTATTGCATAGGGATGCCGTTGCGCCTAAATACGTGGGCGTGGAGGTGTCGAAGGATGGGATGGTATACAGATATGCGATAATAGGGATAAACGATGAGTATAAGGCTAAAAAAGCCCTTATTTCGAAAATATTAGGCATAGCTAGTTACCTAAATGGCAATAAGCCCTTGAAAAAGGGTTAATTAGATGTGTTTATGACCTGCGGCATCATATACGATATAACGCCATAAATGACGTTGTATAGAGGATATGTATGATAATATGATGGATAACGCATTCGTGTCTTGATATCATAATATTATGCCATTATATCCTCTTTTTGTATAAAAAGATAACAAATGATATAAACATCTTGAATATGGATGAGATTAATATAGGAGATGAAATTGTGTTTAATATAACCGGCGACCATAATATAGGATACGCTAAAGGAGAAAAGTATATCGGGACAGCGTTAAGTAGGGATCACCGATCGCGCCTTTATGTACGGACGATAGGAATGCCTAGGGCTTGTATTGGTGAACGGGACGTGGATAAGATTATTGATACGGGTGATGGTTTTGATATGGATGAGGCGATCCCGGATCCTGTGGCAAGGGAGTTGCATGAGTTGATGAGCGGGTGTATTTATACGTTCGGAAAGTCTCATGAAAATATAAACGGATATATCGTGTATGGGTGTATAATGATGGGCGGGGATTTAAGACACGATGTTATGTGCCTGTTACATGGTCGTGGATTTGAGATACGGCATATTGATAGTTATTCTTGGTGGATGGCTGATGAGAGGCCGATGTCCGGGGTAACATACGCGGAGGGGGATATTCATGTAATTGTTCATGAGTGCATGGAAGATTATGTGGATAATGTGAAATTCGGGGAGGAGTTTTATAAAAACAAGGGAACGTGATAAGATACTTACTTGTGATGGCGATGATAATATTGACACCGCCAAAAGGGAGCGGGGGCATGCCCCACGCCCCAAGGCCTGCCGTGGTAGAGGCACGGGTATGGGATAAGCTGGCGGCCGCCCTGTCTTTCGTGGAGTCAAGGAATGACGATCGAGCGTATAACGCCACTTCCGGGGCTTTAGGGAGGTGGCAGATGAAAAGGATATACGTTGATGAGGTTAATAGGATATTACGCCTTAAACGGGAGAAAAGGAGATATAGATACAAAGATCGAACGAACCCTGTCAAGGCTAGGGAGATGTTCGAGATATATCAATCTCACCACAATCCTAAAAAGGATATAGATCGGGCTATAAAGTTGCATAGAGGATTGCATTCTCCTATGTATGTCAAGGAGGTTAAATGTAAATTAAGGGAATAATATGAATCGTGAGGTATTGATAAATATCGTTAATAGAGGTGGGATAAGGTTTATCCCAGTAAGAGGATGTTTCTTATGCGATGAATATGTAGGATATAAATTCGTTAGGATGCGTGATGGAAGTATGATACCGGTATTTTCTAGTGGATGTAGATGTTGTGGCATAAATAATGGGACGCTATCAGGAAGGACTTGGGATGAGGTGCTTGATCTTGTCAAAACGGTACAAAATAAGCCTATGAAAGAGAGAACGGAGGAAGATGGATTTATATTAAATAGTTTAATATAAGGAGGTATTGTATATGAAATGGGTGATAATAAAAGGCGTTAGATACCCTATCTCCGTGGTGTCAGCCCTCGCTGCGTATTACGGGGATAATCCCTTTTTGAAGATAAGGATAAGAAACGAATATCACATAATTTATTTTGATAATATGGATTATCTGGATATTCGGATAAGGTATTTGATTAACAACTATCCTGGCTTCGTGCAGATAGGGAATTGGTATATATCCAAGAAGCGGGTGATGTCGTGGGCGCCCAAGGGGCAGGCCGTGGACGGGTCGGGCTGGGTCATATCCTTTTACCTGTTTTTTGGCTTGGAGAACAGTACTCAAATTAAGCTCGACAAGGAAGAGGAGTATCAAAGAGCTTTGGATTGTTTAAATGAGAAGTTCAATGTAATATTATGAGTTGTATCATGAAAACCATGATACTTAGAGGAGTATCGAGATTGATACTGATCAAGGCGAATGATGTTGTTTAATTTTAAAAAAAATAAATTGTTATGAAAATAAAAGAGCATTTATCAGTTTATCTGGAGAGTGGATATCTTTTTGACGATATGTCAGGAAAATTAAAGTGGTTTGAGATCGATAAGGAGATGTTTATGCGGCCAGAGAATAAGGACAGAACATTCATCTTAGGGACTCGCGAGACCGGATGTGATATAATTATACTTGGTGGCGCTAATTGCAATGAAAGCAGAAGGGGGTAGGGACACCAACGAACATCGCTCAGCCCTCTATGCTTATGGCGGCTTACGAGGCCGGATGGGATGGGGGCATGAGACATCTTGGAGGTATATCTGTAGATGATGCGATAATGGAGCTTCTTTTAGAAAAACAGAGAATTTATGGTTAGGATTATTATAATTAACAATAAAATTTAATTGATATGAACAATAGGGCGATCGCTCATTTATGGGCAAATGAAAAGAAAGAATCTGCAAATGGTAATAATTTCTTCTTTGAGGGTGAGAGTATTTATTCTTATGGCTATCACTTTGAGGCCGGAAGAATCGTAAGAAATAAGCGTGGTGAAAAAGCGTATTTGATTAATAGTATACATTATTCCTCTACCACAAGCAAACATCAATATTTTGTTCGCAGCGCAATACCAACTGGCTCAAAGATATTCTCTGTTGGATATAATATGTCAAATACCGGTAATATGGCGTTTGTCACCAGTAAATTGGAATCCATTAAAGATGCTATTGAAAAATACAAGAGGGTCAGAACTGAATTGCCTTATCGTGATGTTTGGGGGGTATTTAAAAATATGATGGATTATATCGAGTTCTTCGGTATGGGAACTCCCCGGCGTCTTCTTAAAAAGAGCGTAAACGAGTGGCTTGGAGCGAGTCATGAATTGTCACGGAGATCAGATAAGGTTAAACGTGAATATATCCGTGAATTAAAACGTGTTTTCCAGATATTATTGAATTATCAACCACTGGAAGTACTTGGAACCGTAAATGTGATTGTTGATGAAGTTTGTGGAGAGGGTACGTGGATCAAATACCTAGAAAGAGTCAAAAGATTTGAAAAGAGTAGAGAAGAAAGAGAAAAGATAAAAAATAGAAACATATAGAAAGGAACAGGAGGCTCGTAACAAACCATTGAAAGAACGGGTACGAATGTGGGAATATGGCGAGATTTCCCAGTTGTATTATCGTTGTCTTGAGAATGGCCAACCGAACGCATGGTTGCGTATTAAGAATGGAGAAATCGAAACCAGTAAGGGTATCAAAGTAGAACAAACTGAAGCTAAAAGACTTTGGGGATTGATTAAAGTGTTCCATGATGGTGGTCAGTTCAAACGCGATTTGGTATTGGGTGTAAACGGTCACAGATGGGCGTTCAATCGTTATGAAAACGATATACTGACTGCCGGATGTCACCGGATAGCGTATAGTGAGATGGAAGGTGTTGCGAGACAATTAGGATGGGATTAAACAGCTATCAAGTAACATTTGAGAGCTATGGCGATCACTATCAGATTTACGGGAGAGACATCCAAGATGTCATGGGTGGCGTTACCGGTGGAGCCGGCGTGTATGGGTAGGCGGTCGGTGAAGACAAGGCGTCCACTCATGTCCGTTGGATTGGCTAAACAAACAAACAAAGTTACAATGTAATGATATAACTAAAGTGAAAATAACAACATAAATACATGTAAAATGAAAGAGAGAATGATAATAAAACCATTTAACTTAGAGTTGGCAAAGAAAATCAGCAATGGTGAACGCAAGGGCGAGATTATAACGTTCGGGCATAATTATAAGGTGGAGTTAGTGTATAGTAATAAAGATAGGGGGATATATAATACACTAGGAGTGATTTATTCTGATAGCGGTATAATATCTGACTGGTTCTCCGATAATGGGCTAGGAGCGAGAGGATGTATGCTTTGTATTAATATTCCGGAATATACAACATTTAAGAATGGGGATGTATTGAGTAACGAAGAAGGTGATTACTTATTCATATTGAATACAAACGGGGAATACCTTACGTCTTATCATGCCTCTTGGCAAGAAGGGGGTTGTTTATATTTCAACGATGGAGCTGCCAATGAAAATAATATTGAGAGATACAGATTTGCTACTGAGGATGAAAGGCAAGGGTTTGTTGACGCTCTTAAAACAAGCGAAGAACCTAAAGCCAAAATATGCTTGAAACAATTCTTTGGTATTGAAATAGAACCGAAACATAAATTCAAGCCATTTGATAGAGTTTTAGTAAGGGATACAGAAGACGATGATTGGCACGTAAGTTTGTTTGTTAGGAAAATTGCTGATGCTCAATATAAAGAAGAAAGATATGAATGCTTAAATGGGACGGGATGGATCTATTGTATTCCTTATGAAGGTAATGAACATCTTTTGTAAAATAAGATAAGGAAATGGGGACAGTAGAATTATCCGATTTTTCTCCTTACGACAGAAGCAGAGGAGGAATACAAGAATTGCATCATAAGATTGAGTCCAAAACACTTCAGTATTGGGGTGGAGATATTGGTATTCTGATTGGCGTCACTCCGATATATAAGGGACATTTGTGAAACGAGGAAGTTAAAGTAATATGATTATGGACGATGATAGGATAATGAAAGCGGCTCAATTGATAGCCAACTCCTCAGCGGCCTTAATACAGGCTATAGGGATGATGAGTGAGAATATAGAGAGGGCTAACAGAGGGGAATCTCTGGCTTATACCGAAGATCAGTTTATGAAACTAATTCAAGATAACGGAATAACGTATAACGATGTAATACAAAGGGGTTAGAGATTATGAAGGACGTAGAAAGAGTAAATGCATTAAATAAAACGCTATTAAATGCGAACGCAGTAGCTTATGGAGCTATGGTTGATTTGATCAAGAGAACAGGGAGACTTGATCTTGACATGGATAGCGGAACCCATGTAGATGATTTTCCGGCTGAAATAAGGGTCTTTACCGATATTGGGTTGATTTGCTTATCTATAACATCCGTGTATTTATCGGGGGAAGATAATTTGATGGTTGATGGATATGATGAAAACAATGATAAAGTTGATGGGGTGAATGTTTATTACGACCAGATAGACGAGGTAGTATATCTGGTTAAAATCATATTAGAAGAAATGGAGGGAAAGGATCATGGGGAAAGCGGTTAAAACAGATATAGAATATAAGGGAATATTAGAAAAATCACTATCAGCGATCCAATATCTAAGAATG
>OHPJ01000252.1_pt1 | contig 28449 bp, 38 predicted proteins | sample 1577701 | NCBI WGS metagenome assembly OHPJ01 (sample SAMEA3879517, study PRJEB24766) | human gut metagenome | biome: human-associated habitat; feature: feces | place: USA | collected 1985/1987 | reverse complement strand
GGCGGGGTCGCTGTAGGCAGTGCGCCACTTGCGCCCCGCCGTGGTGGTAAGCTCGGCGGCAGAAAGCCCCTGCAGCGTTTCCATGCAGGTGTAATCGTAGGCATAATCCGCCGTAAAGCCGCCGATATCGACCACCAGCGCCCTCGGAAATGAGGTGAGGTTTTTAACCGTGGCCGCAGCGGCAGAAAAGGACTGCGGGAAACAGGCGGTGTTTTCAATGAAAATGGCATAGGGCTTTCCCTTAAACTGAAAGGCAACCGCACCCCGCCCGTTGAAATAGTTGATAAACCGTTTTGCCTGCACGCCAAAATGTGCGGGAGGAAGGCCGACCGCCAGCTGCACGCGCATGAGGTTGCCGCTGTACTGTCCCATCGCTTCGATCTCATGCGCGATGGCAAAAAGCGTCAGAATGAAGAAGCGTTCGTCCTCCGTCTTATCTCTGCGGTAGGGGATCCGCTGGTCGGTCAATGTGTAATACTTCCCCCGATAGGCCAATGCGTCCGTTCCGAAGCCGGGCGTGTCGCTCTGGATAAGCCCGGAGGTAAACGGCGGCGTATGGACGGTTTTGATTTGTTTGTTCCCGTGATCGACAGCAATTAACATAGCTATGTACCTCCTATACTTCTCTTATACGGATGCAATACGCATAAGAGCAACAAAAATCGGATCGTTCCGAAAAAATATGCCTGTACACAAAGAAAAAGCCGGAGGCCGCGATGCGGCTCCCGGCTTTCTGCGTCTGAACAACTGGCTTATTTTGCGAAAAAGTATGTGTAGAGGTTATAGTCCCGCTCCCGCGTGATCAAGCGGAGCCAGATATGAAAATGCGCCGTTTCCGCGTACAGATTAAATTCCGTGCGCTCCTTTGTCGTCTGGGCATACAGCCGGCACATCCGCTCCATCGCCCACAGGGTTTTGAATTCCGGCAGGGCGAGAAGCTGCGACTGGAAGGCGTCGATTTCCTGTGCAAGCTCCGGAGCCAGGCGTATTTCTTCATCCCGAAACCATGTTGTCCACCATCGCCACCCGTCATAGTCCGAGCGGGAATAGGCAACCAGTGAAATAGGATACCGGGCGCTGCTCAACGGCAGCGTCTTCCGCGCTCCGGAGAAGATCTCCGTGAACGCACAGGCCGGCGTCAGCTTGACTGCCTGCGGGTTCTTATGCTCCGCAAAACGGTGCTGCTTCACGGCGTACCAGTCCCGCACCGGGCGTATCTTCCCCGCAGCATCCCGCAGGGCCTCGTCCATGCCGCACGCAGGGCAGACATAGACATTCAGCGCACGGCTCAGAGCGTTTTCGGCAAGAGATTTTCGCATGGGGCCACCGCAGCGCATACAGGGCATGGCGCCGGGCGTGTGCTTGTTCTTTGCCCATTCGTTTTCCAAATCAGCCTTTGGATAAAGTTCAATATAAAATTTGTCCATTTCTTGTTCCTTTCCTGAAATCAGGCGATCTTCTGTTCGCCCCAGTGAATACGCAGGTGTCCCTTGTCATCCGTTTCACGGGTCATCAACGTGGAGAGCAGGTCATAATCCACACCGAATTTGGCATAGATCTCGTCCATATCCGCATCCTGCCCCTTCATAAACATGGCGAGCTTTTCCTTTGCCAGCACCATCTGCATGAGGTTGGATTCCAGACTTCCAATGTAGATGGGGAAATACAAATCCTTTTTCTCCGTGGAGGTGTAGCGGACAAAGCGCATATAGAACTGGCTCATGCCGGCATTGTTGTAGTGCATCTCCGGAATGATGATCTTGTTGACAAACTCGAAGTTGACGCTGGAGGGAAGGCTCTGCTGTGTGCAGAGCAGGATGCCATTCTGACTGTCCCGCAATATATCCCGCAGAGCACGCCGCTTGGCGAAGGTGACGGTGGAGCCTGTCACCACAAAGAGGGGGCGGTCCGGAAGGTATTCACGGATGGCGGCGGCGTAACGGTCCAACACCGTTGTATGCCGCACGCCAATGGCTACAACTTCTTCCGGCCATCTGGCAAGGGCTTCCACAACAGCCATCTCCTTGAGCGGCGTCTCGCCCTCGTATTCCTTCATGCAGTCCGGGGCGGCGCTGATGCGCAGAAGCAGTGTGATCTGCTGAATGAGCCGCATCAGCGCGTCCTTCCGGCTGTTTCCGGTCGAGCTGTAATATTCGCGCTGGATGCGGTAAAACTCCTTCAGCACGATATTGTAGACCTCCCGCTCCTCCGGAAGAAACGGAATCGGCATCTGATGGATACGGCGGATGTCCTTTCCCGTGACCTCTTCAAAGGTGCGGGTGATGACCGTCTTTCCCAACAGTCGATCCAATTCGTCGGCGTTGTAGATGTCCTGATTTCGCTGTCCCACGCCAAAGACGGTGATTTTCTCCGGCAGATGGGAGTTTGCGAACAGGCGGTAGCCCTTTTTATAAGCGGGGATCGGCATTCCGTAATAGGGATTTTCCTTGTGCTCCATATCCGCAGACCGTTTATCATAGCTGTAAAGCGTCCGGCACCACGAGATCATGTTGATGGAATTGTTGTAGAGCAGCTCCAGCTGCGGAGCAAATTCGGAGATGTTGTTCCGCGTGCTGGTGCCGGTAGTCAGAAGCTTATACTTGCAGCGGCGAAAGCAGGACAGTACGGAAAGCGTCTGCTTGGAGCTGGGGTTGGAGATGTTGTCACTCTCATCAAAAATAAACTGGATCTTATAGCCAAGCTGCTTGATATAGCGCCCGATCCGTTTTTTGTACTGGCTGACCTTATTCAGCGTCAGAATCACAAAATCGCCCGGTCGGATGCGCTGCAGATCAGCCAGACGCTCCACAAACACATAGGAAAACCCCGCGCCCTTCAAAATCACATCCCAGTTGTTGCGGATGGAGATGGCGCTGGAAATGACCCATATACTGTGGACAGCTCCCATTTCCACGCGGTGCTTCCCCGTGAAAATGGCGGCGGGTGTTTTGCCGCTGCCCTGTTCCCATTGCAGGAAGGCATACCGCTTTTGGAGCGTCAGGTTGACATCGTGGCTCTGGAGCGGATTCAGGTGGATGTAAGCATGATTCTGGGCGTCCCAATATTGAAAGCGACCGATCCAGTCAGCAAGCTGCGCGTTTTCGGTCATCTCGGAAAAGGGCTGCTCCTGATTGTCATACTCCCGGCGTTTCCGGCGCAGCAGCCGCTCATAGCCGGGAAACCGTTCCGGCTCATCGTTCAGCACCGCCTGATAAATCGGCACCGGCGCACGCATCTCGTCCGTCAGGAGCTTTGCCATCTTTCGGCTGTATGCCTTGTAGACAAAGCTGTATTTCTGCTTGACCAGACGAATTTCGTCCCGCTCCGGCTTGGCGTTTTGGCGGCACAAAGCCTGCTTCAGATACGCCAGCACCTTTGCTTCGGTAAGCTGCACGCGCTGCCACTCCTCATATGGCATATCCGCCGGCTGCCTCTGGGTATAAAAGCGGTGAACATAGGCAAAGCAGGCGTCGTATTTTTCCCGCGTGACCGGATGGCTTCGGATCTGATACAGGTACTTCTTCACCTGATAGAGAAAAGTACTCTTGGTGGTTTTGAGCTGTGCCAGTTCCAGAAAGACTTTGTTCCGATTGCCTGCCAGATCCGCCTTTGCGACCATGACAAACTTCTCGTAAAGCGCGCTCGCTGCCATGACCGGATGCCCGGAGGGAATATAGATGTCCGCACAGTCCGTCGAGTACCGTTTGGGCGTCCAGTCCGCCGCGGTGCTTTTCTTCTGCCAGAATTGCAGCTTGGTCGGAAAGTCGTCCACGCCACTGTCTGAAAAGGCGTGCTCCGGCAGCATCACCTGCCCTAAGAAGCTGAATCGGCTCTCCATCATGCGGATGGCGCCTTTATCGGAGAAGCTGTCAGCAAGAAAGGACGCCGGCACAATGACTGCCAGAATACCGAGGGGCTTGAGCAGCTTTGCCGCCTTCAGGCAGTAATACTGATGAGAGGTCATAATAGTGGCGTCCGGCATGATCCAGCGCAGGTGAAAGGGTGGATTGCCCAGGACAAAATCAAAATGCGTTTGGGGCTCATAGTCCCGAATGTCACCCTGTACGATGTGTGCCTGCGGGTAGAGCTTTCGGGCAACGGCACAGGCGTTGGGATCGACCTCACAGCCGTAGGCGTTGCGTTCATTTGGCAGGAAATTGAAGAAATTTCCCATGCCGCAGGTGAGATCCGCCACCAGATCTGTGTTGGAGAGGCGCAGGGCCGAAACGACCATTTCGCACAGGGGCGGCGGTGTAAAAAACTGGCCGTTTTCCAGCTCCTTTTTCGCCGCGCTGAATGCGTTGTAGTTTTCATAGTCGCTGCGCCGCAGCCCATGCAGGCCGCCATCGCCGGTATAGCGATTGAAAATGTCCTCGTCGGTCACACCGGCCTGCTCACAGGCTTCGCTTTGCAGCAGGCGGAGAATCTGCTCATTCAGCTCTCTGCGCTCCTGCTCCGTCCGTCTTTTCGGGTAATATTCGTATTTCATGTTCAAATCACATCCTTATGTGCAAGTAGGGGGGAGGACACCGAAAACCGGCATCCTCCCCTTGAAATGTATAGAAAGCAGATCAATACAGCGTATGAAACGCCGCAATGATCCGCAGCCGTACCTCCGGGGTGCGGTCTGCGCTGGTAACATAGTGCCAGCCTTTCTCTGTGGTGTAAGCGTCGATCTCCTCGACGCGGCCGCTGTCCAGACGGAGCCGCATATAGATATGGGGCCCATTTGTCTGTTCAGTCAGTTTGACTGCCATCGCTGAAACGATCCTCCTCTGTCAGTAATGTAAGCTGTTCCTCCTTGGGCGGAGCTGGGAAACGCTGCTTGTTCAGCCGCCGCTCCTTTTGCTCCTTGCGCCGCTGCCGGGATTCCCGCTTTTTGGCGGCCTGCTCCTTCTTGAGATCGACCGCATGGACGACCTCCAAGCCGTCCGCCACATCCCGCAGGTCTTGCAGCAGATCCCTCTGTTCACTTTTGGCAATGCGGATATTCTCCACATCATAGTGAAATTCAAAGTAATCATACTCCCCGTACCGGCGGTGCATTTTGCTGAAAAATGTCTGCCGCCGATCCTCTGGTGTCAGGTGCGGGGAGTCGATCACAGAGCTGCTCCAAAGCGGGTTGAAGTGCGCCTTTTTCATTTCCAGCCAGATCTCCGCGTCCGTTCGGGCCACAGGATGGGGAAACACACGCTCGCCCTTTGTCACCTGTACTTTCTTTTCCTCCAGAAAGCCAATGCGGGTGATCCATGTGCGGCGCACATCATAAAAGATATTGGCGCGGCTCAGGTCCCGCTCCTGCTTGCGAATGACGCAGACAGGATTCTGGCAGCGGCAGCGAATACACTGCTCCACATCGTATTTGACTTCGACACGGCCGCCTTCATAGCCATTGCAGCCTACCACACAGGCACAGTAGACCCCGCCGGTGATCTCCATGTATTGCCGGTGCTGTCTCTCGCTTCTCTCCGTTTCCACCTTCTCGACGCTTTGCTCGTAGGAATATCGCTTACCGGTGGTGTGGCAGGGGCAGAGAGGGACAGGGAAGCCGCTGATGCTGTGTGGACAGTCCTTGCGTTCATAGGGACAGCGCAGCAGCGGGTTGTCATTTTCCGGGCAGTAATCGATGCCTTGGAACGAGGCGTCGCTGCAGGCAAGGCCCCGGCCGAGAGAGCTTTCCCCCGCGACCAGAAGACCGCACGGTGTTTCCCATATAAACTTCAATAGAGCCTCAAAGAGATAGCCGAAATTCTGCCAATCGCTCCAGTACACGAAGGAGGGGTGATTCTCCCGCGTATAGCCTGCGGCGTAGAGATCCCGGGTCAGTTGATTCTGTTCCATGCTCATATCCCCGGACACGGAACCAGTCCAAAGTGGTTTTCCATCACATAGCGCAGATTTTCCACCGTGACCTGATACTCTTCCGAGATACAGCCCTCGCATACGATCTGCCGATAACCCAGTGCACGGCTGCATCGCTTATCCCATGAGTTGACATCACCGCCGCAGACAGGGCAGGCGATGTCCGGATACCATGCCAGTTTCCCGGCGTCTGAATAGGTGGGTTTCATATCATCCTCCCAAAAACGAAAAAGGACGCACAGACTTTTTACAAGTCTGTACGTCCTTCGCAATATGCTGCCATGCGGCAGCGATTCTTTTTTTACGGGTCAGGTGACCCAAATGTTTGAAAGGAATGGCTTCCTTCCAAACGAAGCTGAGTTCTCAGAGCAAGGAGCCCCGCGCTACGGCACAATCCATGCTGGTGAGAACCTGTTCCACCGTCAGATATTGCACACCGCGCTTCCGGTCATTCCGAGCCGCCAGCAATTTGGCGGAAAGGGTCTGTCCGGGAGGCAGAGAGCGTAGTTCCTGTGCGGGCAGGATCGCATTTTCTTCTTTCACCATGCTACCATATCCTCGATCCACTTTTTGAAGTGCGGACATTGCGCCATGATCGCACCGAGCCCCATCGCCTCAGAAAGCTGTGTCCCGTTCTTTACCTTCGCATAGCCGGGAATCAATGCCTCCAATCTCTTCGAAGGGGCAGTCTCCGGCGAATTATTGATATGCTCCGGCGTCTCAAAATCGTTTCGGATCCGCTGAATTTCACCAACAATCCCATCATTGGCAATCAAATGGAATGTATTCGGCTCAGAGAACAGGATGCCTTCAAATTCATGAAGCATGAAATGGAATCTGCAGTTGCGCTCACCGATATCTTCATTGATGATGGATTCAATTTTCCCAATTCGCTCAAAGATGTCTGGTGTGGCATCGGAGATACCGGGCGTGTCGCTGGGCATCGCATAATAGTCAAACATGGTCGTTACATACTCATGCGGATGACTCTTACAGAGGATCATGAGCTCGTTTTTGACTTTTGCATAACGGCTTACACCGCCACGATACTTTCTGTTGGCATCCCGTCTCGTCTCGCAAACGATGGGGCAGACATAAATGCCCATACCGAGAAAATAAGGGTACAGCACCGCATTGATGAACGACTCCTCTGTGGGACCTTCGCAATAAATGTAGATTGTTTTCATTTTGAGAGTCTACCTCCCAAAACATTTTTCTTCCAAAGGTCACCCAGCGTGTAGTCACCATCCAGCCACAGCTTGAGCTGCTCCGGATCTAACCGTCTGAACTCAGAACCGGTATCACTCCGGTCAACGACAATGACATCTTCCACATCGAACTCGTTCAGCAACTCTACAGATTGCGTGGATATAATGATCTGTTTTTCATTGGAAAGCTGCCGCACGATCTCAGAGAAAATCGTGATTGCATAGGGATGCAGGCCGAGCTCCGGCTCATCAACGATGATGGTAGCTGGCTGCAGTTCATGGGGCTGCAGCAAAAGTGTTGTCAGACAGATAAAGCGAAGAGTACCATCCGAAAGCTGAGAAGCATTGAAAATATCTTCGCAGCCGGTCTGACGCCACCGCAGAACGATCTGCTCTTCATTACCCTCTTGAGGCTCCAAAACGAAGTCATCAAAGTACGGCGCGACCAGACGGATCGTTTCCACAATTTCATCGTAGTTCTGCTTGAAAAAGTTTTTTAACCGGTAAAGGAATGCGGCAAGGTTTGCCGCATCGTACAGCAGCATTTTATTATTGGAAATGTTATGCTCCTGCTTGACTCTGGCACCCTTACCCGTGTCATGGAAATGATACACCCTCCAATTCTGCTTGCGCAGGGTTGGGACAACGTAATCGTCAATTCCGTTATGGGCGCCGTTTTCCCACTGGGATTCACTATGCCCGCGTCCAATGTTGCTTTCATTGTCCCAACCACCATGATAACCGAAGTATTCCTTTTGGAAGATCAACCGGTTATCATCGGTAGGCACCAGAACGAAGCCATAAGAGTTCTGCCCAAAAAACACCTCAAAGTCAATCTCCTCGGTCACTTTCCGGCCATTATATAAAAGAGAACTCAAGCCGCTCTGTCCCACAGACACCTGAAGATTTTTAGACAGAATATTCTGGAGAAAGGAAAAGGCCGAAATAAAGTTGCTCTTTCCCGCTCCGTTAGAACCAATGAGCACATTGATTTTCCCGAAAGAAATATCGCAGCTTTTGATGGATTTGAAGCCGCGAATCGTCATGCGGCTCAACTGGTCTCCCTGTAATGGCATACTAAACCTCCAAAAACAAGAAACAATTTGCTTAATTATATCAATTTCTCGTGTTCCTGTCTACCATGAAAGAGCCATACAAGGTATACGGTATTTTCTGCCTCACAGGCCGTATTTATCCCGCAGCATACACAGCCCTTCCATGGCATCGGACACCATTCCCGTTTGAATGTCGGTTTCCGCTTCTGCAAGCTTTGTATAGACATCCTCCGTAGTTGGCTTTCCTGCATGGGCTTCTGTCAGCTTGCTGAAGTCACGATTCGAGATAACATGTGGCATAGATATCGGCTCCTTTCACGAAGCTACTGTACCATAATTATCACGCATCCGCAAACCCTTTATTGGCGGTCAGGAGTAAAGAATTACGCCGAAGGCTCCAGCCGGCGGCGCATATCAAATTCCTGCCCATCCGCATAGCCCATGGCTGCGTATTGATGGTTCATACTGCTTTGGGGCGAGATTTTATAACTGCTCCGCTTCATTTTGGAAACGGCGTCCTCGACCGCCTGCGGCACAACCATGACCAAGCCCCATTCCTGGTGTTCGGCCTCCTGCTTTTGAAAAGCGGCAGACAGCCCGCGGCAGAAGCCCCATCCGTAGGAATTGCACATCTCCCGAAGTGTCTTTGCGGGATATCCCTTTTGGGTACGGATCTGTCTGCATCGGCTTGCGATGCAATCATAGGCGTAGAGAAACGCCAGCTTGCAGAGCTTGAAGTCGTCCTCCATGCCGATAAACCCGATCTCCGAAACCTTGCTGCCGTGTACGGAGCTCCGATAGGGCCTGCAGCAGTAATGTGCGGCAATGAGCGTGGAGAGGTAAACCGTCCACGGCGAAGAGAGCTTCGTGCAGGTGACGCCCACACACTCCTGAATCACCTTCTTGTTCTCCTGCGGCTCGATGTCCTCCGGCATGAGCTTATGCTCCGCCATCAGACGCCGGGCCTGCAGCAGCGCGGCTTTGGCTTCCTCCTCGTAGGGGCTTTCCGCCAACGCAAGGAGCTTGGCGATCTTTTCCGTAATCTTTGACATAACAACCACCTCAATAAGAATCTGCGCCTGCCTGATGTTCCGCCCAGTCATAGAGCAGAAGATCGTGGCGCGATGAAGATGAAATGATGCCGGCGGGCCGGATACAGTAATTTGTAAACTGGAATCCGGTCGGCTTGTGCGTATAAAGAACAGCAATCAGTTCATAGGACCGCCCCATCCACTCGCTGGTGTCGATGACCTGCACGGTCTCCTTGCCGAAGTTGAGAGCATAGATCCAGTTATCCTGACAGGCACCATGGAGGGAATATTGCTCACCACCGGGCAAGGATAACAGTTTTTCTTTCATCTGCTCATAGCCTTTCAGATTTGGCAGCTTTTTAGAGCAGCGGATCGCTTCTCTCCGTTCAAACTCAAAAAACGGAACAAAGGGGATTTTTCCCTCAAAGTCACCGTTTCCATCTCTTGCGCAAAGCCTCCCTTGATAGACCACCTCAAAGATCGTTTGCGGGCTGATACGGCAGTCACTTTCAAAGATCGAATGGCTAGCGGAATACCATGTGGCGACTTCGCCGGTGTAGTTTTCAAAAATGCGGTTATAGTAGCGCGTCGGTTTCTCAACTGTGGCAAACACGTCTTTGCAAAAGCCGCGATCCTCCATCAAAAAAGTTACTTGGATTACCGCAGATCGCCCGCCTATGATGTTATCCATATTCGTGTCGTTCCTTTCTGTGGCGAGATGTCTCACCAGTTTTGGATGACCTCCGGGAGCTTATCATACTGCCCGGTGGCCAGCAAGCCGCATTCATAGTGAAAATTGATGTAGGTGAGATGGTATTCGATTTTTTCCATCGTCTTCTTATCGCCTATTTCCCGTGCGTGCTGGTGCTTTATGAAATACTGCTTCATTTGCTCCAGCGTAATGCCATAGCTGTCTTTTCGGATCTTCGCCAAGATCCGCGCTTCCTCTTGTGCTGTTAACATTTCTTTCTCCTTTACATCGTTGCCGCCCGGCTCAGGAGGGAATCGTCCACTCCCTTGCAGGGGGTTCCATGTGTACTTTGAATAGCGAATGCTGGTACCTTTTGCACTTCCTTCCGCATGGCGAGGACGGCCTTCCGCACATTGGGATTGGTCATCTGATCTATGTCCATTGCCTCGGCGACCTCACGGACGACAAGCGCCCGAATGGTATCGGTCAGCCCGTGCAGCGCGTTGACGCCGCTAATGCAGAGGAACAGATTACCCCTTGCGCGGAAACTGGTTATCCCGCCATGCGTCTGGCTCTGCGTTCGGCGTGCTTCTGCTTGAGCCGCGTATAGTCCCCTTCGTAACGATGGCAGCCGACTTTGTTCAGGCGGCGCAGCGCGGCGGAGTGGAACTGAAAAACGGCGGCAGTCCTGCGGTTTACTCCGGTAAATACATCGGCGTCGTAACGCTTGTAGTCCACGATGTAGCCCAGATCATTTTCCTCCATATAGTCCATGAAGGCGGTGCTGTCCACCTCCAGCATCCCATCGCAGAGAAATGCCTGATAACGGGGCAGCGGCTGACCGAGGTTCTGCGTCATGGTGATGCGCTCTCCGGCGTTGACCGGGAGAAGCTGCACCTTGATCGCCGGGGTATTCGGGTAGCATTCCACCTTAATGCGGTAGGTGTTGCCTTTATAGGTGCCGGATAAAATATCATTCATATCGGTTCACTTCCTTATCATCATTCTGACCGGGTGAAGAAGGCTTGTTGGCTTTTGCCTGCGCCTGCTCAAAGCCGCGCTTGACAGCAAGAACCATCGCCTCCTCTCCCACATCGGTGTTGCGAGGCTTTTTCTCCCGCAGCTTTTGGCACTTCCTCACGGCAGCATCGTAATCATAGCCGATGCCGCATTGAAGCTTATCCGCGATCTGGCGGAGCTTTTCTGCCTGATATTCATAGGTTGCCCGGTGAAAGCCGCCGAGATCCCACTCGTCGCACACCAGCTCCAACAGCTTTGCGTAGTCCCGCAGAGCGTTAACGATTTTTACGACATCGCCGTAACAGGTTTTCACCTCATGGGTGCCGCTGAGATCAAATACATGCAGCAGCACCTTTCTGGAAAGGCGCCGCTCCAGATCAATGGATGCGGACAACTGCGGCTCATAGGTCGCAGATGGCAGCTCCAACGGCTGCTTGGCGGGCTCATTCATCTTCTGCGCACCGCTTTTCGGCGCTGCCGGATAATCTGCCGGCGAAACGGACACTCCAGGGGAATGGTATGGGGGACGCTCTGCCAGTTGTCCAACACCAGTTCATGGGAGATCTCGCAGATGCTGTCGCCCTCCCCAATATAGAGGCATTCTGAGCAGGTGTCCGGATTGCAGTATTTCATGTTGGGTAAACACTCCTTTCAAATCATTATGCGGATTTTTGGCCGTACCGCATCAGCGGCACGCTTCTCCATTTTGCGCAGGCGGCCTGCACCGTTCCGGGAAGGCGCAGAATACGCCAGCGCATCATATCCGTCTGCCCACGGCGCACACGCTCAAGCGGAGCTTTCGTTTCACAGATCGCGCAGCGCAGCCAAGTGTGATGTCGGTTGGCAGTCCGAAACTCTAACACATACATTTTTCGACCTCCTGTTCCTTGGATAAAGTGAAAAGGCACAGCACCACAACGGTGCTGTGCCTTTCCAAAATAGTGCTTACCATAGAAACAAAATGTTCTATGAAAAGCGGCGGTCTTTCGTCTGCAATCATTCAGCCTTTGCTCGATGCGGCAAGACGCATGATCTGCTCTGCGGAAGATTCGATTACCTTTTGGTATTCCTGAATTTCCGCGTCACTGAAGCCGACAATATCCTCCCAGCGGCAGCTGGGAAGAAAACATGCTGCATGATGGAAACCGTCATACTCGTCAGGCTTTTCAACATAAATTTTTACTCGCCCACTATCAAGCAAATGAGAATATACGATCTCAGTATGGTCGTTCATGGTGAGAAATGGGTACATCATAAGCTCCATAGCCTCCTGTCCAGATGTTGATCCTCTTGCTTAGAGTACCAAGCATCCGGCAAAGATGCAACCAGTATTCACCGTTTTTACGCCGCCTGCTCCACGACCGTCACCGGCACATCAGCCGCGACCGGCGAGGAGGGAGCCAGCAGGCAGTAATGGGAGTTCATCGTCTCAAAACGGATCTGCCGCGGCGTCACGCCATGAATGGCGATTACCTTAGAGGTGTGGAGATACCGCCCCTCTTCAAAGATGAGGGCGCGGCTGCCGACCTCCAGCGGATACATCAGGGTTCCGTGAACGATACGGATATTTTTCATGGGTCACAACTCCTTCTGTTTGGTTTCTTTCTGCGCAAAATAGGCGCGGTACAACGCTTTCAGCCGATGTCGCACCCGCTTGACGCTCATGCCTTCCCTCCGCGCGGTTTCTGCCAGACTGCAGCCGTGCAGACGGTGGCGGATCAAAAGAGCCTGCTCTTCATCCGCGAGGAGAAACAGATCGTGCAGCAGCAATCTTGCCCGAAGTGCATCAAAGGCGTCGTCAGGCGGCGGATGCGCAGCCTGACAGGAAAACTCATGGCTTTGCCGCCGCTGCTCCTGACGCCGGAAGGTATTCAGACTGCTGTTCATGGAGCGCCACGCAATCGTGGAGAAGCGGTATCTGTGCAGACTCTTTTCGGTAAAATAGCGTTGGACAGCGTGAAGATAGCCGATTGCCGCAATATCGTAATACTCCCGGATCTCCAGCTTCTTTTCCAGAAGAAATCCATAGATCAGGGCGTGGTACTGAGCGGCAAAGCGGCGCTGCGCTTCGGTCAAAGGGACGGGAACAGGGGCCTCCGGCGGAGGCCCTGTTTCCCGTTTTTCTTCCTCAATGCGGGGGATCGTATCAGGCGGGAAGTTCTTCCCGTTCTCCATCAATGACCGCCCCTAACGCAAAGTGCGCGCCGTTGTCAGGCAACTCCAGATGCGAGGCATCGCCGTCTCCGATGATGCTGGAGGCTGCGGCGCCCGCCTGCGCTCTCTGCGCGTTGATGTCCTTGATCTGCGCCACGAAGCCATCCGCGTAGGCGCGGATATGCGCCAGGTCTTCCCCGGCGAAATCGGCGATCTTGGTAAAGGTGGCGACGCAGTATTCGTGGCTGCCGCTGACGGCCTTCTTCAGCCCGATCCGCACCACGCCGGTGCAAACCTTGCGGCGGCGGGAGAGGAAAGCTTCATTGACGAAGCGGGTATAGGGCGTCAGGCTGGTAGGCGGCAGCGCGATCTGAATGGGCATATACTCGCCGCTGCGCAGCAGATAGAGCATTCTCATGTTCTTGCACGCCTTCCCCTTGTTGTTCCCATCGCTGCCGAACTGGTTGAGAACGCAGTCCGCGCAGGTGCCGCCGGGCTCACCGTAGCCGACCTTCCCATCGAAGGACTGGCACAGGGGCGGCTGGTCATCATCGTACTCGCTGCCCTCCGGCCAGTAGGCGTTGGAGTTGTGGCTGTAGAGAATGACGCCCTCCAGATAGGGTGCATAGTCCGGCACATCCGGGTTTCCGGACGGGATCTCAAACTGCAGGTGCCCGCCGCCGGGGATCTTGATGCGGGTGAAGCTCAGGCGCAGACCCTCCATATCATCCGCGAGATCTTCGCTGGTGAAGTCGTCGCCGTCAAGAAGCTGCGGAATCTGGAAAAGGGTCTTGGTCTCCATCATGGTGTTGGTCTGTTCGTACATAATCATATCCTCCTTAAAAATGTTCCGACCGCTCAGGCGGCCAGCAGTTCCGTTCGGTTCATCTGCCGGAAGAGGGCGGGCGACATCGTCATAACGCTGTACCCGATCTCCTCCAGCTTCGTTGCCCGGTCATAGCTCTCAACATCCTGACTGAAGCGGGTCACGGCATTGGCGAGCCCGTAGAGGGAAAAATCGCCGCCGGTGATCAGATGCTCCAGAACGCCGTTGCTCTCGTCCTCCGTAATGCCGAAGCTGGAAGAAGCCAGCTTGACAATGGCAGGGAGCTGCTTGGTATCCAGCATGGCCTCCGTACTCTCCCGCATCCGGCTCACTACCTGGGCAAACCTTGCCTCAGAGATGGCGGCGCGGACGGTGTCCTTGATCTTCAGCACAAAGGCGTGGTCATCGGCCAACAGCGTTTCGTTGGAATAGATGGAAAAGTCCTCTTCGCTGGTCGCGGCACGCCCCACATGATTGCGGCGGGTTTTGGCGTCGTTGATCACCATGCCATTGGAGCACACCAGACGGTAGATCAGCGGCTGGATGGTAACGGAGCCCAGCCCTGTCTCACTGTTGGAGATGATGACGCCGGCCTGTACCACATCGCCCGGGACAACATCCGCCTGCAAGCGGGGATTGACCACCTTGATATACATGAAATCATCGGTGATCTGCGTGCTGACGAACCGTGCCTCCGGCAGCTCCCCAATGACGGGCAGCGTTACACTGGCAATGTCCAGATTGTCAATGCGGCGGTAGCGGTTGCTGAGAAACGCGCGGGCGCAGCCATCCATCGTGCGGAGCGTCCGAAGCTCATTTTTCTGGGAGAACCAGTAGTTGGCGTTATAGGCCAAAAGCTCCGGCGCATCCGTGCGCATCAGCTCATAATACTTCTGCGGAATGCCGAGATAGGTTCCCAGCTGGCGGTGCGCCGTCTGGCGAATATCCAGGGGCGTGATCTTATCCAGCCCATTCTCCGTGACACGGAGCTGCGGCGCGTCCGAGGTGACCGAGAGGGACAGGCTTCCGGTGTTCACCAGGTAGTCCTGCTTGGCCTTGCTCTGACGCAGAAGCTCCTGCGCCATCTGCTGAATGGTAAGTCCGGTTTTCATTGTTGTTCCACATCCTTTCTCTGCCGCTCACCAGGAAACGAGGATATCCGCGTCTCTTGCGTCGGCAGCATAGCCTTCCTCCTCCAAAACCTTGACCAGCTGCGGCCAGTAGACCTTTTCAGGAAAGTCCAGAAAGGTTTCCTTTGCCGGTTCCGCTTCGTTTTCCTTGGCCTGCACAAAAACCTCACCGTTTTCCTGCACGGTCAGGCTGCTGTGGCCTCTGGAGTTCAGATCGGTAACCAGCGCCTCCAATACGGCGCGGCCCCGTGTCTCAAACCAGACGCGGGGGTTTACCGGCTGCCGGTTGGGCGGCTGTGTGTCCGATGCCCCAGCCACCAGCGGAGAGAGCTTGACAAGCAAACAGTCCAGATTTGCCTTCTGATCCAGCTTCACATCGGCGTAATCAAAATCCGGAATACCATAGACGCGGATACGGGCCGTGCCGCCCTCCACCGAAAATCGGGAGGGCTTGTCCGCCAGCCACTCCCAACGGGCGTTGGGATATGCGGCGTGGAGCATGGCAGTGATCCGGTAGTTTACATGGCACAGCAGCGCGTCTGCCAGTTGACCGCCGCCATTTGCCGCCGCGGTCTGCTCGCGGAGCCGAGCCTCTTTTGCGCGGTAGGCACGGTTATTGCGCCAGAGCGGAAGAGCCTGCGTCAAGAGCCACCACAGCAGCCAGAGGGCAAACACCGCCAGCAGCAGGGGGAGAAGCATCCGTCCGCGGATGAGTGCGAGAATGGCGATCACGATACCGATGAGAAGCGAGATACTGCTCCAAAAGAGAGATTCTTTTTTCATTTCAGTTGCCACCTTTCAAAAATAATCTGGAAAACAAAAAAAGAGGAACCGCGTATGTGTCCAGAATCTCTTAAAACACATCACGCGGTTCCTCTTTTTCACTTTGCCGGAATACGCTTATTCCGGCAGGCGTTCCCGATCTCCGTCCACGACCTCCACAGGAGGCAGCGGCGGCTGGGCAGCGCCGGGGCTTTGCTTTCGTGCGGGTCTCTGCGCTGTACGGGGAGGCTTCGCCTGCCATCCCGTCAGGCTGAGCTTCAGCCGCTTGTCCTTTTCGCTTCCGCCGTTTCTGGTACAGTCCACCAGCTCCAAAAAGCCTTGGACCCAGATGCGGGAATCCTTGTGGATCTCTGCATCCGCCAGCGACAATGCAGCCGTTCCCCATGCCCAGACCTCAAAATACTGTCTGTGACCGGCATCCCTGCGCCCGATCCATTCGACCAGACCGAAGGACACATAGGGGACTTGCCTGTGACTCATTTTCAGCTGAAGGTCATTGGTCACCCGACCGAAAACATGGACTTCTGCCATACAACTCCTTTCTGCCGCGAGGGCAATACTTATATATAAAAAGTGCCAGTAAAGCGGCAGATACCCAATAAGGGTACAGTCGTCCTACTGACACTTGCGTACAAACCTGACAGCGTGCGCAGGTGGATCGCTCCACACACGGATCTAAGTCCATGCCCCGATAAGGGAAATTGCGCAAAACTCATTTACAGGGGCATTGTACCACAGGATATAGCTCGTGTCAAGCAAGAAACACAATATATAGTATTTATTCGCGGCGTATTTTATAGATGTTGTGTCTCGGCCTATTCCTTTACGAACAGACCGATGGGACAGATGTGGGTAAACCCGGGGGTGGAGATGTACCAGCAGCCGGGCCCCTCCGGTTCCCAGCTCATTTCTATGGTGATCTCCCGCCATCCATCCGGAAAGAGCGCATGGAAGGTCTCACCGGCGTGAATGCCGCGTCCATTGAGCAGCAGACGGGAGTGAGGATCGAAGTCCTCCAGGGCGGGCAGCCTGATTTGCCCAAGTCTTTCTCTGTTCATGATAGAACCTCCTCGTATAATAAATACAAAAAAGAAAGCTGTTTTTTTGCAGCCAACAGAAAAATACAGGTCCCGTAAAAAGGAGAGAAGAAAGCTACCGAAAAACGGGACTGCTATCAGAAAGGTATCAATTGTGCAGTAGCAAATCAAAAGGGCGGTGTCGGTAAAACAACCACGTCCCAGGCATTGGCTGCAGGACTGGCAGCGAAGGGGTACAGGGTTCTGGGGATTGACCTTGATCCGCAGGGAAATTTCTCTACGGCCTGCGGAGCAGAGAACTATAATGTCCAGACGATTTATGAGGTTATGAAGCGGGCGGCCAGCATCCAGGACGCCATCCAGCACACGAAGGGCGGCTATGATGTTGTACCGGCTAATATTATGCTGGCTGGCGCAGAGCAGGAACTCTCCCAGACCGGCAAGGAACACCGGCTGAAGGAGGCCGTGGCGCCGGTGGCCGGTGACTATGATTTTATCGTGATTGACACACCGCCTTCTTTGGGGGTTCTGACGGTGAACGCTTTTACCTGTGCCACCGATATTCTGATTCCGACAACGGCGGGAATTTTTGCGACCGCCGGGATCTCCCAGCTCAACGAGACCGTCACCAGCGTTCAGAAGTATTGCAATCCGGCTGTCAAAGTGAGAGGAATTTTGTTTACGCGATTTAATCCGCGGGCGAATATCAGCCGGCAGATGAAGGAGCTGGCGGAGCAGCTTGGCGAATACATTTCTGCGCCGATCTACAAGACATACATTCGATCTGCTGTAGTGGTGGAGGAGGCCCAGGCGAATAGCCAGGACATTTTTGACTATGCCAATAAGTCTACGGTGGCAGAAGACTATAAAGCATTTATTGACGAATTTTTGAAAGGGGTAAATGAATAATGGCAGAGAAAGCAAAGTTTGATCGGGAGGCTGCGTTTAAGTCTATCATCGGAGCAGGACGCCAGAGCGAGACTGCTGTTGTTGCTGAAGAAAAAAATGCAAAGAAAAATAGTGACCGGGTGCAGCGGGCCTATTATCTGGATCGGGATATTGATAAGGCGCTGCGTAGGATGGCGCTGGAGGAAGGAAAGAATCTAACGGAATCAGTCAATGACGCTTTACGAGCAGGATTGACAAAATATCTGTAAAAACAAGGGAAAAATTGAAAAGGCAACCTACGATTGCCTTGATGTAAACCGCAAGCGGTTTACATTATAAAGCATGCTGAAATAAAATTGAGATGAAGAACATGGAAATAAAAGAAAAACTTGTTGCTTTGCGTAAAGAGAAGGGGCTAACACAATTAGCTGTTGCGGAGAAACTGAATGTTTCCAGACAAGCTATCTCACGGTGGGAATCTGGAATAGCACTGCCATCTACAGATAATCTTAAAAGTCTCAGTGCCTTATATGGTGTTCCGATTGACTATCTGTTGAATAGTGATGTTGAAAGAGAACGTGACCAAGTTCAGACAGATATGCATTGCGGGGAACAAGCGATACCGCAGAGAAAGGATAAGAGAAAAAGAGTAATTATTGGGCTTGCTATACTCCTTCTGGTTGCAATTGTTGTGCTTGCTTTTACAAAAGAGCGGTCTAAGCAAGATATTCTAATAGAAGAGATGGAGGAAGAAAAGGTAGATACGTCACCAGAAGGAGACTTTTATTTCAAATGGTAAAGAAAGGGGTGACTAAAGTGAGATTGAGAAAGTATTTCTGCATGGTGTTGGCATTGATGTTGGTGGCAAGCTGTCTCTGCATAAACGGTGGTGCGACAGAAATTACTGGACAGATGGGAACACCGATTATAATGCGTGCGTCAGGAAAATTTGAAATGGATATCCCAGGACATAAACTTGTAAAAGCAAAAACAAGTTTTCCGTTGGAAGCAGGGGAGCAGGTCACAATAAAGGCGTCATATTCTCCGTTTGATGCCAATGTTGACTTTGGCCTGATTACAGAAGATGGAGTCTTTCATTTTCTAAGCGTTGACAGCGGTAGTTTTGACAGGACCATTACAGTCAGTGAGCGAGGAAATTATACTTTTGCGGTGAGAAACAATTCTTCAAAGACGATTAACGTGTCTGGACATGTGAATTATTGAGATACTTATTCCCCAGTGGACGCCGATGTGGATTTCGGACTTGTTGGTCCGGATGGAGTATTTCATTATGTTAGTGCAGAGGACGGAAGTTTTGATAAAACTTTCGAGATTCCGGAGCGAGGGGATTACAGGCTGGGAATTAAAAATAATTTTGGACAGACAGTTAAAGTTTCTGGATTTGTAAGGTATTAGAAAGCATGATTTCAAAAAAGAGAGAAGAATAGGAGGAAAAATTAAATGAAAAAAGCCATATCTCTAATTCTTACCCTTGTAATGATTATGAGTCTTACGATTCCGGCTTATGCCAATGATTTGGCAACTGGTGATATGGAAGCGAAAATTCAGAGAGAAATCGAAGTAGCAGAAGAACATGTTTGGGAAGATTTGTATAACCAGTTGGCTGCACAGGATGCCCTGGATGGTATGGAATATTTTAAAGATGCCCTTCGCCCAGAAATTGAATCGGCTGTCCGTGCCAAATACAGCAATGTGAGTTTGAGCAGTGTTTCGACTACCTTACAATATAACTTTCCTAATGGCGGAATGGTGTGCTATGATGGTGCATTAAATACAAAAAATATTGAGGTGTTTATGACGAGAGAGCAAACCTTGAAATACTATTGGGAAACAACTGGGGTAGCCCTGTCAGATTACGTAGAATTTGTACTTGGTTTAATCCCCGGAACTCAATTGTTAGCTCTTGCAGCCGCAGGGAATATAATTTTAAGGGACATTGCTCATAATAACCTTGAGGAAACGAATTTGTTTGCAAGACTGCTCCATATCAGTTGGGGGGCTGGAGCGGAACAAGCAACTTATGCGTATGGATGGGACACCTACCCGTATGGTTATGTACACGTTGATCACGACGTTAAGCCAGAAGTCTACTATGGTATATAAAAAGGCGTGCGATGAGATGAAAGAAATAAAAGAGGCAATGCAAAGTGTCATAAACGAGATCGGCTACTGGGTATTTCTGTTTGTGCTACTTTTTGTGCCATGGATTTTAAAGTTAATACGCTTTATAAAACATTATCCATCTCATAGCATTTTGTTCGACTCTAATGATGTACTTGTATTAATTACATTTCCCATTTTGATGTGTTTTTTTGCGGTTAGAATTATTGTGCTAATTAAACGAAAGAGGCAGGAAGATTCCGAAAGTAATGAACATAAGTAATTGCGCCATAGGGAAAAAGTGAGGCGAATCTGACTTAAACGAATTTCCAAGCAAATATTTTTACGATAAGAACCACAATCTGTCATCTGGGTATAACCACTACATTGCGGGAAATATTTCAGATCCGATTACCTATCTTGTTCCTACGGTAGAGTTTTCGTGGGGCTAAAATTGGAGATATGAAAAAATACTATAAGCATAGCCTTACCGCTTTTGTAATTGGTATGATTTTAGGTATAGCGGTTAGTTTCGTCAGCATTACCGTAGCATGGATTGTAATTGGCGTATCGATTCTTCAGATGTTCATATTCTATAGATGTCCTCACTGTAATTACGGACTCTATAATGTCCGTGGCATACCGAGTTGCTGTCCTAATTGTGGCGAAGATTTATAAAGTTAGCGGGGGTAATTGACTTACCCCCGCTAACTTTATAACGGTTTACCCGTTTATATGTGAACGGGTAAACCGTTATACGGTTAATTTTGTAGTTATGTTGACAACCTCCGCAACGTATGGTAAGATGTTCTTGGATAGAAAAGGCTGCGGTAGACGCTGGATCGTAGCCTTGAAAGAAAGCGGGAATAGATGGCGGCTGCGGGCGGCGTGTGGCCGGTAGCAGAAATGAAGAATGAAGCTCGTCTGGGCGAGGGTAAATAGTAATTAGGCCCAGAGCGTCTTGGCTGGCAGATCTGTCGGTCGGGGGTTTAGCAATTTGCTAATCAGAAGCCGTTTTTAGGTTTGATACACCTGTGTGATGCGTGGGCTTGCCGTAGTAACCTTTGTGAACTGGAAAGCGCATCATGGACCCGGCATGAGTAATCCTTTTGAAAGTGTCGGTAAGTAAAACGTATCTATCCCTATCCACCTTCTGATAGTAGTCGGAATACTGTAGATCTTCCGGAGAGCTGCTTCCTCTACAAAGAAGCCGACAGAATCTGAACTGCCGTAGATCTCAATAAAACAGAGCTGCACACATAAGCAGATTAAAAAAGTGTAGGGAGCAATCCCAAACCCGTCATACATAAGACGTTAAAAAGTGTATTTTGCCGATTGTCGAGTCTCCGAATGGAGCTGGCATGAGGCGGCTTAGCTTGAACGAGAAATATAGAAGTCTATAAAACTAAGAAAATAGTTATGTAGTTTTATAGAAATATAGATTTATATAAAAATAGATGCACGAAAGGAAGTCGGAATGGGACGTAGAAATAAAGCGTACTTCAAGGATCTGCACCAGCAAGCCTATGACCGGCTGACCGGGATGCAGGCCTTTGGCGAGAGCAAAAAAGAGGCGGTAGCCAATGGCACAGAGAAAGATAAAATATTTGCGTTCAACACCTATAAGAGCTACTGGAAACATACCAAATATTTTATCAAGTACATCAAGGAGAAGCATCCAGAGTGTACCACGCTGAAGAGTGCAAAGAAGTATGCTAATGAATGGCTTCAGACCAGAGTGGATCAGGGGCTTTCCGCGTGGACGGTGCAGCTCGAAGCGAAAGCGCTGGGAAAGCTATACGGGATTTCCCCGGATGACGAGAATTACTTTAAGCCGCCCAAGCGAAAACGTGAGGAGATTAAACGGAGTCGTGGTGACCGGGTGCGGGACAAGCACTTCTCCAAGACGAACAATGATGAACTGATAAAATTTTGCAGAGGAACCGGGCTGCGGCGAAAGGAGCTGCAGGAACTGCGGGGGAAGGATCTGGTGCCCAGGGCGCAAATTGAGGCGGAGATCTCCGAACTACAAAAAATCCCGGAGGAGCAGCGAGCACCGAGCGTCACAAAGCGCCTTGAAATGCTCCAGGACGCACGTTTGTTCCCGGAGGAGTGGTTTATCCATGTCCGCAACGGAAAGGGCGGACGGGAGCGTTTAAGCCCGATTATAGGCAAAAATGCGGGGCAGATCATTGAACGGATAACTGATACACCGCCAGAGGAGAAGGTGTGGCAGCACGTCCATAACTGCGCCGACATCCACGGTTATCGTGCGGAGTATGCCACGGCGATCTACAAGGCTCATGCCAGGGCAATCGAAGAGATTCCCTATGACCGGGTAAACCGTGGCACCGGGCGGCGTTATCAAAGCGAGGTTTATACTTGCCGAAAAGATGAAGCGGGGAAGAAGCTGGACAAGGCTGCTATGCTGATCTGCAGCAAGGCGCTGGGGCATAACCGTATTAGCGTTGTAGCGGATAACTACATTCGGGGCCTGTAAGGAGGTGTGCCACCGTGAGCGAGTTTGTAAAGAAAACGATAGTGGGTTATAAAGATGTTCCTGGCGGCAGCTCGGACCCAGATTGTACCCACGTGATTCTGACGCTGAACGAGTATAAAAAGATTGTCCGGGAGAGGGACGAGGCAATCCGAACGGTCGGCATTGAACGTCAGAATGCTGACCGTCAAATGAACGAAGAAAAAAAGAATGCTGCATACCAAATCAGGCAAGTGAGAGATCAGGCGGTCAAGGAAATCGCAGAAATGCAGGGAGCATTGGCGCAGGCCCAGAAGGATGCAGCATATCAACGGCACCTAAATGAAAACCTGCTGCGGATCTCTCGGGAAAGAGCTAATGCGGATCGAGGACTAAAACCGAAAAAAGAGCATACCGGATATGTTGTGATGAATATGCAGGAAAAGAAATTGCAGAGAAAGAACAGTCGGGGTTATTACACAATCACATTATGGGAAACGGTGCTGCAGAGTCCCTATTCTGTAGATTTCACTGAAGAACAGGCCAGATATCAGATTCATGAAGATCTAATGCAGCATGAAGATGGAAAAGAGTGGGCGTTAAGCAGAATTGGAATTTGTGAGAAGCCAGATCCGAAGTTCTGTGACCCATTTGAATATAATGAAATAATGGAAAATGAAAATGTTCTTGTTCGGTATCAGCTGCGTGCAAACTATCAGGCACGGCGAGGGGAGAAGACCGGCTTTTGGGACATCATATTGGTGCATCAGAAGCCGATACCACAGGTTCCGAAAGATATGAGGCCATGAGAAAAGCCGCTGTATCAAACAGCGGCTTTTCAAATTCGACAGAGTGTGCTAAAATGCCAATGTTGCCCAACTCCGGCCCAGTAATGGGAAGGAGGTGAATGCTATGCTGGAGTCATTTTGCAATCTCTTAATCGGCATCGGAGCAAGTGTAATTGGCACTTACATTTGTAAATGGCTTGATGACCGAAACAAGGGCAACTAAGCATGAAAGAAAGCCGGGAAGGTGGCACCCTTCCCGGCTTTCGCTATGCTGGAATTTTGCTAATCTCTTAGGCTATGGCTATTATACCACGCCTATCGTAGTTTATGCAAGCGGTGAGTAGAATATTATTTGTAAAAATAGCCTGTCTGAAGGGCTTGAATTTTTTTCTCGGACAGGCTATACTTATAATCAAAAATAGGGAATTAACTCATTGATAATATATGCCCCCCTTTAAGGGTTTCGTACCTAAAAATAAAAACAAAATTTTCTATCAAAAAGGGAGAAAGTCGGAGGGAAAAAGGGGGTATGCGGAGGGGTGTGGGAATGTGGTAAACCCATTGGGTTTTCCATATTTCCATGCCCCGGAGCGAGGGGGAAAAGGGGAGGTGACTTTCTCCTTGAGCCGCCTTTGGCGGCGCTCTTTGGCTCCCCTTTTCCCCCTGTCCGCCCGTAGGCGTTCCCCGCCGCAGCGGATTTTCTTTTTTGCTTCTTTTTTCTTTTGGAGGTGCTTATATGAAACAACCGAGGAAACGGGGAATAAAACCGGAAAACAGTAAAACGGTTAATCAATGGGGGCTGCGGGGGCGGATTCCGGTTGATCCGTTGAAGCCGCAGTATATTTGGGATAATTACTATGATGTGCCGCAGACGATTTACTATCTTGAAGAAAACACCAGAGAAATGACCGAAGAGGAAAAGGCTGATTTTAGGGCAGATCGGAAAGTTTTTAGCCAGAGGTATGTAAAGCTGATTGCGGATGAACGGGAGCGGTTGAGAAAGAAAGCGAGGGAGACTGAATGACGGATCAGCAGACCGCTCTGGAACGGCAGCGGGCGCTTTACCGAGAGAAGAACGCCCATTTGGATCAGTTTTTAGAGCCGGTGGAGCCGTATGAGTTTTATCGGGAGATCTTCCCGAAAGGTTCTTTTGAACGAAAAGGTCATTATGAAGATGCCAAAGGCAACGCTATTGCACTGACAGTACCGAAGAAACAGGATAGCCAGGAAAATGGTGTTGCGCTGGAGATTGAGGGAGACGGTAAGACAAGAAGGCATTTGATTACCGATGAGCTGGAGGAATTGGGTGAGATCCAGAACACAGATTTTACGATCATGTCTCCTATTTCGTATTTTGGCAGGCAGCGGAGTGGTAAGAATGCCCGCTATCTCTATGCTTTGGTTTTCGATCTGGACGGTGTTTATATGCCGCAGCTCCGGGACACGCTGCACCAGATGAATAAGGATATTATTCCCAAGGCAACCTTTATAGTAAACAGCGGAACAGGTTTGCATCTGTATTATGTGCTGACGGAGCCGGTCCCTATGTATCCGCACAATCAGAAGATTTTGAAAGAACTGAAATACTCTCTTACCCGGCAGATATGGAACAGGTTCACCTCGTCTATTAAGGAGCCGCAAATGCAGGGCGTTTTGCAGGGATTTCGTGTAGTTGGTTCCGGTTCCAAGTTAGGACGGGACTATCCTGTGGTGGCGTATCGTTTTGGTGGTGCGGTAGAGCTGGAGAAGCTACTGGACTATATTCCTGCCAGCAATGGTGAACGGCAGCACCTGCAGGCGCTTATGAAAAAGAGCCGGTTATCTTTGGCTGAGGCCAAAGAGAAGTATCCAGACTGGTATGAGCGCAGGATTGTGAAGAAGGAGCGTAGAGGACGCTGGACGGTAAAGCGAGACCTTTATGATTGGTGGCTAAGACGGATTGCTGACGAGATTAAAGTAGGACATCGTTTTTATGGCATTATGACGCTGGCAATCTATGCGAAGAAATGTGATATAGACGAGGACGAACTTCGGGAGGATGCTTTTGGACTACTCCAGCGATACGATGATATGAGTGTGGAGGACATCAACCGTTTTACGAAAGATGATATTGTGTGCGCTCTGGAAATGTTCAATGAAGATTATGTGACCTTTCCCAGAGATGATATTGCAAAAATTTCTGGAATGTCTATGCCGGTTAATAAGAGAAATTGGAGAAAACAAAGAGATCATGTTCATGTCATGAATACTATGAAAACATTGAAGAAACAGTTGGGAGAATCTGTAAAGGAAGGGAGACCAAAAGGAAGCGGGACTGCAGAGAAGAAAGTGTACGAATGGCGGCAACAGCATCCAGAAGGACGGAAAGCAGATTGCCATAGAGATACCGGACTTGATCCTAAGACGATACGCAAGTGGTGGGATGATATTTACATCACAAGAGAAAGAAAAGACTTGAATTGAATTGATAAATAAGGTACAATAAAAAGGACAAGAAACGGTACATAATATAGACTGGAGGTGTCTTTTATGATTGCTATTAACTTTACGACTGCCCGTGGTCGCCTGAAGGATTTTTGTGATAGGGTGACAGACAGAGGAGAGACGGTAATTGTAACCAGAAAAGCTGAAAAAAACGTTGTAATCATTAGCGAGGAACGCTTTAACGAGTTGGAGAAAGCGGAGCGGAATGCTGCCTATCTTGGAAAATTGGAGAGAGGGCTGGAGCAGGTTCACGCTGGCCTTGGGATTGTGAAAACGATGGAGGAGCTGGAGGCGATGGCGGGCGATGGCACATAACATTACCTTTTCGCCTGACGCCTGGGCAGATTACCTGTACTGGCAGTCAGAGGATAAGAAAACGCTGAAGCGGATCAATAAGCTGCTCCAGGAGCTGCAGCGTGATGGGGCAGTGCAGGGCATAGGAAAAGCGGAGTTGCTGCGGAAGATCAAAGGCATGAGTAAACGTATTGATGATACGAACCGACTTGTTTATACCGTTGAAAATGACAGCATCGTCGTTTTGTCCTGCCGGGGACACTATGAGGACTGATTGGAGGGAGAACTATGTCTCGAAAAGTCTTGCAGATCGGCTATGAGCCGGAGCGTGATCGTCTGACCTGGGACGGCTGGGATATTCACTGCGGCCAGGGTATGGAGGTACTGCTTCCGGATCGGCTCGATGGCGGCACATGGCGGGCCGTCTCCTTTGAGTACAATGATGAGGGATGGTATATGCCTGGGCATCCTGATGTGTCTCCGGTGGGCCTGTGGGCACGTGAAAGACAGGACTAAACTATGAAGATTAGCTATGAGGGACGAGTATAATATCAGAGAACTGAATCCAAGTAAAAATCCGTACACGAGCAAGGTAAAGGTTACTATTGATGTTGAAGGGAGCACGTTGGATTATTTTAAGTCTATGGCGGCAGCAGATGGAATCCCGTATCAGACCCTTATCAATCTCTATTTGAGGGATTGTGCGGACAACCGCAGAAAAATTCAAATGTCTTGGCAGTAATGAAAAAGCGGAAGAACACGTTGTTCTTCCGCTTTTTTATATTGCTATACATCTATAAATATAGTAAACTACAAATATAGTTATCTACAAAAATATGAAACTATAAAAAGAGGAGCGTGAGTACATGATTATTGCAGTAGCAAATCAAAAGGGCGGTGTCGGCAAAACAACTACGTCACAGGCACTGGCTGCAGGACTGGCAGCGAAGGGGTACAGGGTTCTGGGGATTGACCTCGATCCGCAGGGAAATTTCTCTACGGCCTGCGGAGCGGAGAACTATAATGTCCAAACGATCTATGAGGTTATGAAGCGGGCGGCCAGCATCCAGGACGCCATCCAGCACACGAAGGGCGGCTATGATGTTGTACCGGCTAATATTATGCTGGCTGGCGCAGAGCAGGAACTCTCCCAGACCGGCAAGGAACACCGGCTGAAGGAGGCCGTGGCGCCGGTGGCCGGTGACTATGATTTTATCGTGATTGACACACCGCCTTCTTTGGGGGTTCTGACGGTGAACGCTTTTACCTGTGCCACCGATATTCTGATTCCGACAACGGCGGGAATTTTTGCGACCGCCGGGATCTCCCAGCTCAACGAGACCGTCACCAGCGTTCAGAAGTATTGCAATCCGGCTGTCAAAGTGAGAGGAATTTTGTTTACGCGATTTAATCCGCGGGCGAATATCAGCCGGCAGATGAAGGAGCTGGCGGAGCAGCTTGGCGAATACATTTCTGCGCCGATCTACAAGACATACATTCGATCTGCTGTAGTGGTGGAGGAGGCCCAGGCGAATAGCCAGGACATTTTTGACTATGCCAATAAGTCTACGGTGGCAGAAGACTATAAAGCATTTATTGACGAATTTTTGAAAGGGGTAAATGAATAATGGCAGAGAAAGCAAAGTTTGATCGGGAGGCTGCGTTTAAGTCTATCATCGGAGCAGGACGCCAGAGCGAGACTGCTGTTGTTGCTGAAGAAAAAAATGCAAAGAAAAATAGTGACCGGGTGCAGCGGGCCTATTATCTGGATCGGGATATTGATAAGGCGCTGCGTAGGATGGCGCTGGAGGAAGGAAAGAATCTGACTGAGTCTATTAATGATGCTTTGCGTAAAGGACTTGTGGAGTATCTTTGATAGAAATTGTGTGAAAAAATGCGGAAGGCAAGCAATATTTGCCTAAATGTAAACCGTGTGCGGTTTACATTTGATGGGCATTTGTTTAATTTGGAGGTAAAAGAGTGGAACTGTCTCAAAAGCTAAAAGAATTAAGGAAGAAGCAGGGACTAACACAGTTAGAACTGGCCGAAAGGCTGTTTGTGTCCAGGCAGGCCATATCTGGATGGGAAGCAGGAACGTCGAGGCCATCGACAGAGAACCTGCAGAGCCTGAGCCGGTTATTTAATATCCCGCTGGAAACGCTGCTGGATGACACGGCAGAGGCGGAGCCTGCGGCGGCGCCAGAGAAGCTTCCGGCAGAGGAGCAGGCATAAGAAGAGGACAAGGGACAGGGAAAGGCCAGAAGATACAAGGCCATAGTCATGGTGATTGTGCTCTTGGCAATCTTGCTCACCACAGCGGTATTGGCACACAGGAGAACGGCCCAAGAAAAAACGGGTGTCATGACTTTTAGCGAAATGGAATGCGAAGACATTGATCTTGCTGGGGCCAAATCTGTGCCGATAGAGGGCTTTGGCAAAGGGAGGTGAAAGAAATGCGCAGACTTTTGTGTATGGTACTGACCGGAGCGGTGATGATTGGATGCCTGTGTACCGGCACCGGCGCTGTTGACGAATCAAATGTCGTTTCATATTCCTTTGAAACGACGGGAACGGCCATCATACGGGCAACAAGAAACTTAG